>Ga0105162_1000002_pt1 | contig 238261 bp, 236 predicted proteins | sample JNZ201metaG_FD_81532 | JGI IMG/M metagenome (GOLD analysis project Ga0105162, IMG submission 81532) | Hot spring microbial communities from Jinze hot spring, China to study Microbial Dark Matter (Phase II) - JNZ 20120812A | ecosystem: Environmental > Aquatic > Thermal springs > Hot (42-90C) >...
AGCACTAGCAGAACCAATAACAACAGAAAAAACAGAAATAGGATACACAGACACACAAACAAAAACATTCAAAAAACTAACAACAGAAGAAATAAACACATACATACAAAAAACAGGTGTTTCAACTTAATCAATATAGAGGTAAAATGAATTCATTCTGCAAATTACCTCCATTATAGGGTAACTAATAGTCAAACAAATTACATTCTTAGCAATCATATAACTTGATTATGCCTCTAGGATATTTATAATTTTAACCTACATAGAATGTCTTTTCGCTTTAAACTCATAGTCAATATAATTATACAGTTGAATAAAAAAGAAGTAGGTTTCGAAATTCTATGCTTATGTTCTAAACTTAGTAAGCAGTTTCAATAGCTCTTTATCTCCTTCGTAATCGCCAGCACATGTAGCAATTAAACCGTCCACTATGCCCACAAGTTTTTCAGCAAAAGTTGTAGCATTTTCTATTGATGTTGTTGGATTCCAACCTATTCTAGCAAGAATTTCGGCATTACGAGGTGTTTTGATAAGGAAGTATGTATACAATGGTATGTTAAGTTTTTTCATCTCGACGGATAGAGCTTCTAGTACAGGTAGTGTTTGCTCATCAAGCCTCATAAAGAATCCAAAATCCCAACCTGTCTTAACCCTATTAACCATATCCTCAATACCAAACTCTTTCTTATATCTATCTCTTACAGGCTTTGGTGATAGAAGACATCCTAATTTTACGCGTCTTAATTTAACTTCTTTTCTTAGAAAGTCTCTAGCATCCTCTGATCTTTTCCAATACTTAGGGGCTAGCGGATCTCCATATTTAGGTTCATCACCGAATGTTAATATAAGACCGTCAAGACCTACGGCATCTGCGGCAAGAGCTAGTGCACCTACTTCTACAGGCCCTTTATAATTAAGTATAAATATTGGTACGACTATCTTGTCTGGGTATTTAACCTTTAGAACACAACCAACAGCTGTACCACTTGGTGCAGGGATTCCCGCCGCACTATCAGTTATATTCCATCCGTCAACCAAATCCTTTGTCTCTTCAGCCATTTGTATAAACTTTCTCGTAGGAACAAACTCATGTAAAACCTTCATCGATTACCCCAGAACTAGTAGAAAGGTACTACGTAATAAATTTATATTAAGTTAAAATAAGGTACTCTAATGAAATAGAGATATGCCAGATTTACATTAGTTCAATACTTACACAAAAACTATCAAAAATAGCTACGGTTATGGGTATGCCCTCAATACTTATCACGGAATATTTTGTTTCTACTTTTAACCCTTATATCAGCGAACATAATCTTTTAGCTGAAGCTTGCGGAATGGTTATCTCTTTAATCAAAACATTTAGAGCTTCAAGCACCAATATCATGGTAACAGTCTCTAGGTATTTAGCGAATACAATAAAGAAAATATTTGCAAATGTTGATATTGTAGTAATTGATGAAGACAAATACTTAGACGAAGTAGAATTATTAAAGGATTTAGTAGACTTTGTTGTAGCCATAGCACCTCCCACACACCTTGTAGCTATAGCTGAAATTGTTAAGAACAAGTTCCTAGGTCCTTCTTTTAACATCGTTAAAAGTTTATCTAATAAATATGACTCGTTAGTCATTTTAAGGAAATGCGGTATAGATGTGCCTAGGACATTAATTTGTAGCAATAGCAACGAGTGCAAGATTCGCGAATTAGACCCTCCAGTTGTTGTAAAACCTTCTATGATGGCTGGTTCAGAATGCGTATACATAATCAATGATTTAAATAAGTGCAAAAAGTATGTAGATATGGCTATTAAGTGTGATCCAACAAGACGTGCAGTTATACAAGAGTATATTCCCGGATTTCATGGAAGCATCTCTGCAATATTTCATGATGGAGTACCTAGGCTTACGTCGTTAAATCTTCAGCTCATATCTATTGATGATAATAAAGTAAGATTTTATGGAAATATTCTCCCGCTTAGATCTACCCGCCATGTTTATTGGACATTAGATGTAATTAATAAAATGATGTGCTTAAGCGAATTAAAGGGGTACATAGGGTTAGATGTCGTTTGGAATGATAGCGGTATGTATGTTGTTGAAGTTAATCCAAGATTTACAACTTCAGGCATCGGTATAATTGAGCTATACCCAGGTTTGGGTAGAATTATTTTAGGTAGAGAAAAACCGCAAAATACATACCTCGGTAAAGAGGTTTCTGGATATGCTTACATAGTTAAAAAGGTTAACAGTATGAAGCACATCATTAATTACGATAAACTTTGTTTAGAAGGGCTTGCCTACGGTATCGCTAAAACTTACAATGAAGCTATAGAAAGAGTACTAAACTCAAATCCTGGGGCTATAAAAACACTTCCCTACGACATTAAATCTAGTTCATTAATTTCCTCTGATAACTATTAATTTAACTAATAGAACTGGATAATGATGAACTTTAGCCATATCGAGCCACATTATATCCTCCAAACCTTCCTTCCCAATCTTCTTGAGCATTTCCATAATATTACGACCGAGACCGCTGCCCATACCTTTTTCACATATCTTAGCTATTCGAAGTATTAAAGGAAGGCCGATGTTTACGCCGTTGTATGCAACCGGGGTTGGGTATGGGATGAAACATTTTCTAAGGATTCTCCCAGTAAAGTATATGTATGCGCCTAAGTCTATAACACCTTTGATTAATGAAGGCCTCGTGGCAAAAACTACCCTTTTTAGGAACCTAGGTTTGAATGACTTATCGGTATCTATAATAAGTATATTAACATACTTACCTAGTTTTCGAAAAATTTCCGCCCTAATACTGTTTAATATTGCTGGATCTCTTAGGGGGAGGGATACGTACTTGTAGGGAAGATTTGTTGTATCTATACCTGCTTCAGAAACCGGTTTCAGGAAATGTTTTATACCTCCATATCGTAGAGATAGCTTTTTATGGGCTGAAATAATGTTAAGCTGTACACTACTAAGAATTTGAATTGTCTCACGGTTTCTAAATACAAACTTCAAAAGATTTAACCACAGTATTCTCACGATAATGAAGGTGAAAATCTTCGTAAGCATATCTGCTTGGATAAGACCTTCATCATATATATTGCCTAACGCTGTTGATAGTGCTTTTTCTGCAATAACGATAATATCGCCGTTCTCTATGTGTTTACCGTAATTATCGATAATCTCTTTAACAACGTCTGTTCCTGGATACCAGTAGTTAAATTTTTTACGTAGTATTCTTATCTTTATCTTGACCAAGGTACTTCAACATAAGGTTCTACTTCTTAACTTTATCAATTATATATCTAGCTATTTCTTTAGCTATATTAATTTCCGGGTGGGCTTCCTGTAAACCTCTCCAACCAGGTTGACTGTTAACCTCAAAAACGTAAAGTCCTTGTGCTGTAGAAGCTATATCTACTCCAGCTACATCGCATTCAAGGGTTTTAGCCGCCTTAATAGCTATATCCTCAACTAGCGGATCTAGCTTATCTATTGCAATAGGCTTACCTCCTCTAGCTACATTAGTCTTCCAACCACCTTCCGGTGCGATTCTATACATAGAGGCTAAAACCCTATCACCTAGGACGAAAACCCTTATATCAACTCCTTTATGTGGAATAAATTTCTGAGCATAGACCGTTCTTCGCACGAAGGTCATAGATCTAATTACCTCCCACAATATATCCCTGTCCCTAACACGTACCCGGGTGCTCCCGTGACCTCTTGAGCCAAACATAGGTTTAATAACGACATCTTCTATTCTCAATCTATCTATTAACTTCAAAGCCTGAGAAGGTCTCTCGGAAACAATTGTCTCTGGTACTGGTAAACCATGTAGCTTCAAGATGTACAAAGATCTAAATTTATCCACACATTTCTCTATAGCAGATGGACTATTAATTACAAGCACACCATGATCCTGTAGCGCATAGAGAAGATCTATTCTAAAGATTGCTTGATCTAAACTAACACGTCCAAAAGGCCTAACGACTATGGCCGAGAATCTATCAACAAGCTCTACATCTTTTACGAATAGCTGTATTCTTTTCGAACCTATAAATGATACAATATCGCTAAACTTGAATGGAACTATATTACATCCTAAGGATTGGAAAGCTTTTATCAACTGCGAAGAACTCCAACTATTAGGGTTTCTGGTAATTATACCTACCTCCATAAACATAACGCCTTGTTAATAAGCTCCCTTAAATTAATGTAAAGATCAAAAATATTTTAAACTTTAAGATGGGTATTAAGGACAGATGAAGGTGTCTTAGTTTATGAGAAAGTTTAGAGATAGAGACTTCATAGAATCTACAGAAGGACTTCTATTCTGCGTTATAGGCAATATTCATCCAAGAAATAGAATTATAGCATATCTCAAGTATGTACCTAAGATGGAGTCATCGATAAGAACTAAATGGTCTAGAAACGGCGTTATGTATGGACGCATACTCCCTTTCTATAGCGCTATAGGGGTTAAGAACACAATGGAATTCCTTAAAAAGAATTACCCACATTATATAGCTTTCGATGAGTATAGATCCGTTGAACTTATTGAGGTACCAAAAGAGATGATTAATAAGCATTACAGACCTGAGGAAAGATTGAAAGAGATTACCGAAAATCCCTTAGACTCCCTTGAGGCTATGGCTAGGGAGATTGTAGAGAAACTGTCTCATGAATCAGGTGTTGAGGTTAATCTCTTTGGGATTACAGGCTCAATATTACTTAGAATTCATAATCCTTTGATCTCGGATATAGACATTATAGTATACGGTAAAGAAAATGCTTACAAGGTTAAGGAGGCGCTTCTAAAATTATACAACGATGATTCATCTGAGTTTACAAGACCTAGCGGTGAAGTACTGGAAAATTGGGCAAACGATATAATTAAAATACATCCTTTAACATTTAAAGAAGCTATGCTTTTATATAGTAAATATAAATGGAATAGAGCTTTATACAAAGGTAAGCAGTTTTCTCTACATCCCGTTAAACTTGAATTTGAAGTTAATGAAGAATGGGAGCAGAAGAAGTTTAGACCTTTAGATATTGTAACAATAAGGGCTAGGGTTATAGACAATAGCGATTCTATGTTTATGCCAGCTGTATACAAGGTAGATAATGTTAGAGTTATAGAAGGCGATACTACAGCAAACAAAGTATCTACTGTTGTAAGCTATGAAGGATTATATGTGGACCTTGCAGATTCAGACGATGAAATTATAGTTAGAGGCAAACTTGAGGAAGTCATAGATTCGAGATCTAGCGAAGTATACTATCAAGTAACTGTAGGTACCTATGAGGCCCAAGGAAAAGATTACATAAAGCCAATTAAATGGTTAAAAGGGTAAGTTTATGCATAGCATTAAATTACTTATATCTGTAAAAAGCTTAGATGAGGTTAAGGATGTAGTTGAAGGTGGAGCAGATATAATAGACGTTAAAGATCCTTCTAATGGTAGTTTAGGGTTACCTGATTTAAGTCTTGTTAAAGAGGTCATAGATGTTGTTAGATCTTTAGGAAGTAAGGAAGTTAGTATGGCGTTAGGTGATGTAGATAAAGAAAATAAAGCATTAAACTATATAGCGTTTGTTGGAGGAGTACTTAATGTAGATTATATTAAGGTTGGTATGGCTGTTATTGACTTCGATGTAGCTACGAGAATAGCTAGGAACATAGCTGATACAGTAAGTGTATTCCCTAAGTTAAGAATTGTGCTAGTAGGTTATGCGGATTATCTATATACGCAAAGCATTGAACCTTTAAAGATAGTAGATGTAGCTATAAAAACTGAAGCGGAAGGCGTTATGATCGATACTCTCAGAAAGGGTAGATGGACAACTTTTGATGTTCTCTCCTTAGAATATCTGAGAAAATTCGCTGAAAAAGCCCATGAAGCAAGCCTTTTGGCAGCTATTGCTGGAAGCATACGAATTGAACATATATCACTATGCATGAAACTTGGATTTGATGTTGTGGGAGTTAGAGGAGCTGTATGTACTGGTGGTAGAAGTGGAAAAATCTCTAGAGAACTTGTAAAACAATTTAAACTAGAAATCGAGAAATACAAAGCATTAAGAAGCTATTGAATTAGTAATATCTTTACTCTTCCTAAACTACGCAAAACATTAATTGCTGTGCTTAAACTAAATAGTTCAACAAAATTTTCTGGTTAAGGATAAATATCAGAAATGCTCATATATTCGTTGCGTTAACACTTAAATATGGTTGTTTAAGCATATGTGAGTGGTATTTATATGGAGTCAAAGACAGATATCTTTACTATTCATGATAAGAAGATTTACTTTATGTGTAGCGAAATCCACTATTTCAGGGTTCCGAAAGCTCTATGGTACGATAGATTACTAAAGGCTAAGAGGGCTGGTTTAAACTGTGTTGCAAGCTATATTGCTTGGAATTGGCACGAACCCTTTGAAAAATTCCTACTCTTTGGTGATGAGAGTCCTGGATCTCCCTACGATTCAACATCATTTAGTAGAGATCTGGAGAACTACATTAAACTAATTCAATCATTGAACATGTACTTTATAGCAAGGCCTGGACCTTACATTTGCTCTGAATGGGATAGTGGAGGGCACCCTAACTGGCTTTATACTAAGAACGTTATCTTAAGGTCGTTAGAAGCAAATTATATTAAGTACACAGAGAAGTGGTATAACATAATACTTCCTCTAATAGCTAAGTTCACGGTTCCCAAAGGAGGACCTGTAGCTTTATTACAGATAGAGAACGAATATTATTGGGGTGATATACCATATCATTTGAAATTATATGAGCTTGCGAAAAAATATATTGATGATATACCTATAGTAACTAATGAAAACTACTTATTGTCAGACGAAGATCCTATAATAAATACCATCGATTCTTATCCTTCTCCTTGGGAAGCAAAGCAATTTGATGAAAAAATTAAAAGGTATATGGAGATCCAAAGGTTGAAACCAAAGATGTTTATGGAACTTGAGGGTGGATGGTTCTCGACATTTGGAGATAAACTTCCAACGAATAGAGGTAGTTTCCCTTCACAGTGGACGGAAATTCTACTTAAAACATCACTCGGTTTCGGCATCAACGGAATAAACATCTATATGTTCCACGGTGGAACAAACCTAGGTTTCTATACGGGTAAATACATAACAACAACTTACGATTATGACGCAGCAATTAGAGAATGGGGTGAACTAAGCTCAAGATATTATACCATAAAGAGGTTTGCATATTTCATAAAAACTTTCAATAATTTTGTAGTTAATACTAAACCTGTCGATGGGCTTATTAAAGTTGTAGGAAACGTGGATTTATTTGTAAGAGCTGACGATAAAGAACAGATAATTGCTATTCTTAGAAATGTGGGTGAAGATACAAAGCATGTTAAGCTTATTTATAAGAACGAAATATATCCATACACAAGCACTATAAGGGTTCCTTCACGAAACGCAAAAATTGTATTGGTAAACTATACGATAGAGGAAACTCCATTTAGATTAATATATACCTCGTCAGAGCCCTTAATCCTTGAAAGATATGGCGATAACGTTGTACTTATTGTGTATGGTGATCCCTTAGAACTTGGAGAAACAGCTATAGAATCTGCTGCGCCCATCGAAGTAGAATATTCTAAGGATGTGCTCATTCATAGGTTAAGCGAGTCGAAGGTTGATCTAAGCTATATACATAGCGAAGAAGATAAGCTTGTCGTGCTTAAATCAAATAAAACAAATCTATACCTACTCATTGTATCAAGAGATAGAGCTAATAAGACATGGCTTATAGATGACGTTAAGCCTTCTCTTATATTAATATCGAATTTATACTTTGTCGGTAAAACAATAGAGCTCGGCAATGGTATTGAACTTGAGCTGGAAGTTGATGCTAAGAGTTGCGGAAACATAACGTTAATCTCAGCTAAACCTATTGCTACGATTAAAGTAGATGGTAGAGAGGTATCGTTAGAAAATATTAAAGGGCCTATTTACAGGTTTTACAATGAGTATTGTAAAGCGGAAGAGCGCGTAATAGATATAGAAGGTGCATGTAATTGGAGGGTGTTCGAAGATCCGCTAGCACTACAATTAAATAGGATTGAACCTAAGACCCCTCTAGAATTCTTAGGAAATGTATTCAACGGGTATTCAATATACACAATAGAATTCAAGATTAATGAAGAGGATTTAGAGAAACTTATAAATAAAGTAATGTATGTAAGTAATTTCAACGATTACGCTAGCGTTACACTAAATAATCGCTTCTTAGCATCTGATTATCATAGCGTAGAAGTTGATGCCTTTAACGCATTAAGAGAAGGTGTAAACAAACTTACAATAATCGTTGAAAGCACAGGTCATACAAATGATGGTTTAGTTTACATACCTAATGGCGTTGTTGGCGATATATATCTAGGGAAAGTAGATGAAAAAGTTTTGATAGAGTGGAAATACATACCCTATAAACTTCCAGTAAATAGAGAATTTAGTTTACCTATGTTCCTACATAATCCAGTAGATGTAGAGGATAAGTTAAAGGATTTGAACTTCGTTGAAAATGCAACGATAGTTCCAGTACCCTCAAGTCCTGGAATTTACGTGAAGGAAATTACCATAACCAAAAAACTAGGTAGATATATACTGGATTTAGGTAGAATACCAGGCAACTACTATAGAGGAATATTGATGTTTGTGAATAAAAAATTCGTTGGACTATACAAAGGACCTACGGATCTAACCGATTTCTACAACGATGGTGTAAACGAAATAGCTCTACTGATTATGGGAGGAATTACCTTATCCCCAAAACTAAAGATTTATCAAAAAGTTGTTGAAGGAGATTGGATGGTTAGGTTAAATACAGAAGGATTAGCACAAAAACTTTACAGCGAAAGTGTTGATGATAGCACTTGGAGGAAAATACGTATTCCAACAACATTGAGGGAATTAGCAGGAAAAATTTTGTGGATTCGAGGTAAAGTTAATGTAAAGTTAAACCAAGATGTTTCCGCACCATTAAAACTAATCTTAAGAGCTTCCGGGATAAGAGCTCTAATATACTTTAATGGTCATTTCATAGGTAGATTTGCTGACGAAGGACCTCAAACGGAATTCTACATACCGGAACCTGTAATGAGAAACGGCGAAAACAATGTAGCTATAATGATCTATATAGTTAATAATGTAGCCTCAATAGATTACATAGCGATTGCACCATACTTTATACATAGAAAAGCTCCGCTCGAAATAATATACATGTAACACCTTATTTTTAGAATACAAGTGTTATTCTATGTATATAATACGAAAGTTGGGTACATAACATGATTGTTTACATTGGTATTGCTGCATATTCTAGGAAACCTTCTTCAGATACTGTAGAGAAAGTATCGAAGTTCATTGATAAACTAAAGGATTCGTGTGAAAAAGCCGTAGAGGAGATAGTTTTCGTTGTAGGAGGATACGAGGGACTTATGAAAATATTCGTGGATAAAGCTCTTGAGAACGGGTTCAATTTAGTTATACTTCCACCCTTAGAACAAGAAAACCAAGAATTTCCTGAGAAAGCTGTAGTGATTAAGACGGGGACTACATTCATTATCCGAAGCTCTATACTTGTTCATACATCTGACGCCTTGGTAGCAATTGGAGGTGGTGTAGGATCGCTTGAGGAAATTTTAACTGCACATAACGAAGGTAAGCAAGTCTATGTACTAGTTGATACAGGTCTTCCAACAGATATAGTAAAGATGTTGCCCAGCAAACTTGATGAAAGAGTCGAAAAAACATTGAAGATTCTTAGCGATCCAGAGTACCTAGCTAAAGAAGTATGCAAAATCTTAAATAACAATATTACGTAATAAATATGACAACATAAGGAAAACAACAATTGCGTTTAAACGTTAAAACATAATAGAAAGTTCTACACGTACCGCAGATAGCTAGATATAGTGCGTTGAATAAGAATAATAAGCAGGAGGTATAGGTATGTCATCAATTATAGCTAATGTCAATGCTAAGCGTATTAGCATAGTACAAGGAGATATAGTTGACTTCATAGACGAAGTAGCAACTGAGGTAAAGGTTAGCATATACATAGATGGAATGCTCGTAAACATTTTTAGTACTTCTCCTTATAGACTTTTAGAACTTGGTCTTGGCTACATCTTAGCACATAAATTTAATATTCTAGATGAACGCTACATTAGAGTTCAAGGAACAGATATATATATTGAAAACGTTACCAAAGCATTTAACGAATGTAAATTAAAGGAAGAGAACGTTAAAGTACCTAAAGATACTGTTTTTCAGGTATTTAGGGAAATCCTGGATAAAGCTAGGTTATTTAGGAGAACAGGTTGCTTTCATGTAGCTGCTATAGCTAAGCTAAGCGGAGATATAATTGACTTTGTGGAAGATATTTCAAGGCTCTGTGCTTTCTACAAGGTAATTGGAGGTGCTTATAGGAAGGGGGTAGATCTTGGCAAAACATTTATAGTTATGTCTTCTAGGGCATCATCAAGCATTGTAGAGGGAATAGCTAATGTTTGTATACCTATAGCTGTTTTTCGTGGTGCACCAACGTTAAACGCTATTGAGGTATCCAATAGATTCTCGATAACGTTGATAGCTCATATGAGAGAAGGTAGGGCAAACATATATACTAAGCCAGAAAGGATATTATATGCATGAACCCTATTACGGCAACACTATTATACTGAAACCCCTATTTTCTTATTAAGTACTCTTTAACAACCCTTATCGCGCCTCCCATAAGCTTAGGCACCTTAGATCCATGAAACCTTAAATTTCTTTTAATTTCTATAGCCATAGCTTCAACTACTGGTGGTTTACCAAAGGTTGCTATAAACGCTCCACCAATAAATGGGTAGTCTATAGCAACCTTAAACCCTTGAACTCTAAAAAATGACGCTATCCTATCTACAAGTTCTTTTGATACTGTTGTTAGACCTCTTGTCGATATACATATGTCAGGCCATTTCCTTATATTCTTCATACCGTGGATATCTATTAACACCATTATTTTTTCGCTCTTTACTATCTCCTCTATTCTTTTCCAAAAAGGTGTTATCGATGTATAGCCTTTATTGAGATTATAATCTGGTATGTCAATACCATCAATGTAATCGACTTTGCTAAGCGTAGGTAGAACGCACCAAAGATCTTCAGCTAAAGCTACCTTGAACGCTATTTCCCATGTATAGACGTCCACGGAAGAGGTATACCGTAAGGATTTCTCTAACTCTTTGTAAGAGTTTAGCTTTTTAATGTATCCAAATATCGTTAAGTACTTCTTTAAAGCTCTAACGACAATTCTATAGTAGTCTGATCCAAATCCATGAAGAGCCGTAATAAGTATGGGATACTTCCCCCTAACCTCGATGTATCCTTCTAAGACGTCTAAATTCAACTTAATTGCACCAATACCATAAGGGTTTTCACTTGGTGATCAATTGTGTAACTGGTTATCATAAGGGTTGGTGTAGAATAAAAAATGATAATGATATAGTAGGATTAAGTCTACATGTTTTACTTACTTAATTATAGCATTTCTTAGTATGTCTAGATTCAGTTTACCTGCCGTGTACGTTGTGCCAGTTCTAATGTTGTTTATTGTAACGATAGCTGGGGCAAATATTGAAGAATCTACCTTGTATAAGAAATCCCAGCCATATATTTTAACAAGCTCTGTAAATGATTTCCCGTAATCTTTAGAGGCTATGCTAGGCGTTTTTTCAGCAAATTCTTTTAGTTTCAAGTCTTCGGGGTAATCTACAAGATAAAACGTTACCCCTCCATAGAGAAGCATATCGTTAGTTCTACCAGCCATGACCAAGGGATCAGGATGCAACGAAGCTATTGGACATAGACCGTATCCATAGCGGATAGTCTTTATATCGAAACCTAAGGTATTCAGCTTAAAGATACCTGTTTCAACAATTCTTGCACTAACCTGTACTGATCCCGCTATAGAAGCAGGAGAAACAAGCACAAGATATAAATTCTTTGGTTGAACCTTTGCCTCGTTAGCAATATATGTTACCACCTCGTCTGTTGGATAACGATCTGTTTCAAGAACTAATACAGCTTCATCAGATACCTCGGAGTAACCTAATAAATCAAAGAGTTTCTTGGGTTTTCTAGCTAAAGCTCGCGCAGGTCCGCTACCATTTGCAAAGAAGTCTTTTACTTGAATTCTCCAACCAGCAAGTTGCGAAGCCATACAAGATTCAACAGGGTAATCAGTAGATATAGTTACAGCTGGTAAAACCATATGATCCAAATAGAACGGAACTAAACCTATAGAGGCTAATCCGCCTAAGCATATACGTGAGACCGCCAACCCTGCTTCTAGGGTTCCACGAACCTTAACTCCCATGTCGATAACCGTGGCTTCACCTATCTTTAAACTTTGTATCCCAAGCTCTTTTTCCCTGTTAATCGAGTCCGCAGCTATGTCCACAGCTAGTTTATTCATGGGTTTGGGCACAGTCATGCAGATACCTCCTCCAAAATGTATTTGTAGTAGTCTAAAATATGCTTATTATCTTCGTAAGATACTTGGAGCATTCCCTTACCGAAAACAACAGCATCGCCTATAAATATCGCAAAAGGCTTCTGGAATGTAATACCTCTAACTTTAAGCGATGGAACTACTGAATCTATGTAGAAACTTGGAAATATAGCTCTTGTAGATCCTCCTACAACAATTCTTCCACCTATCATTCGCGAACCCGGATAGATACCTACGTTGCCTTTAACTATAATTACTCCTCCAACCATATCGGCACCGATGAAATTCCCCGCATTTCCATCGATGATTATTGTGCCTCCGCCTGCACCCCAACCTACGTCAGCACCAGCATTACCGTGTACATGTATTGTACCACCTTTCATGCCCTTACCAGCTTTTTCGCCTTGCAATTTTCCTCCAATTCTATGCCCAACATTGCCGTATACCTCTATTGTCCCGTTAACCATTTTTGCACCGAGATAGTTACGAACATTACCGTAAATCATTATAGCACCTCCCTTCATTTTGTACCCAGCGAAGTGCCCTACACCACCTTTAAGAACTACTTTTCCATTGCTCATCTTGTAACCTACATAACATAGCTTATCTAGGCTGTTCTCTACATTAATCTCTATAGCTTTAGCATCTTGGGGTGCTGTAGAAGGTCCTTCTACATCAAATAAAGTATCAAGAGTTGTTGCAACACCTCCTTCTAACACCTTTAGATTTCTAATTTCTTCTAATCTTTTACCCGCAAATTTATCCGGCGATATACAGCGTACATCTGTAAGAACTGTAGGAGTTGACTTAAGTCTTAAGGTAAAGCTCATACACAATTCACCGATTAAACAATGTCCTTAAACGGATTTCCGCTAAGTTCCTAACTTCATGGGTTTTTATTACAAAGTTCTCAAGTGTAACGGTATAGTACTCCTTGAACTTGGCTTCAAGAGCTTTTGTAAGGTTCTTTTCGAGATCTTCAGGAACCTCAGGTTTAACATAGAATATTTTTCCATAAACAGTTTTAACAACTTCGCCATCCTTAACAACTATCTCCCCACCCTTTATGACCGTAGAGGCTCTGCTAAACGCTTTAATAAGAGCTTCATAGTTCTTAGATATATCTAATTCGAATGGATTGATATCGTATATTGCAATATCTGCATCAGCGCCTATACCTAGATTACCTTTGAATTGTTCAAGGCCTAAGAGTTTTGCCGGTGAAGCTCTAGTCATTACAGCTAGGTCATACAATGTGTATTCTTTATCTATAGCCGGTAGAGCTGATTTCTTGAGAGCTCTCTGGTTCATCTCCTTCATTATATCTTCCCTGGCTTTCTTACTGACAAGCCATGCAAATATCTTTGGATAATCGTAGAATGTGCCGGCATTGGGATGATCTGTTGTTATAAATACTCTCCAAGGATCGTTAGCTAGTAGTGTAATTTCTAATCCTATTACCCACTGAATTGTATTTACATAGCTCTTCTTCTTGTATTTATAAGGAACAATACCGGCTGCTGCATCAACTTCTGTATCTATGCTTGACCATTTCCATCTTGCTAAGTGATATAACACAAACTCGAATGGCGCATCCGCTGTCATAGTCGTTGCAGGTCTTCCAGGTATAACTTGCCCTAGATCTAACGATATGTAGGGGTTTCTATTCAACTCCTTAGCTATATCCTCACCACCGCTTTCTAGAGTTGCCCATGAATCCCCCTTGTAGCCTGTGAACTGCACATGAGTTATATGCATAGCATACCCTGGTGCTAACTTTGGCACAGCTTCGGCTAAGCCCATAGTCTTGAGCGTCGTTGCGTAGTTTCCAGGATACCCAAGTCTGTTACAGTGTATATGCACTTTATGTGGAAGACCGAGTATTTGCGATGCTTCAGCAACACTTCTTATGATATCTCCGGGGGTTAAACCGTAACCTGGTATTTGGTCGTCTACATCTATCCCTTCACCTTTGAGAAGCCATACGTAATCTGATCCTGGATCAACGAGTTTTAAAGCATATGTCTTGGTAGCAATTAGTAGCCACGCAAGATAACTAGCCAGGAATTCTTTATCCCCCTCTTTGATAAAGTCTAAGGTTATCCAGTTAGAGTCAACGAGCACGTACGCAGCTTTATCTATTAGGGGTATAGCGTTAAGCTCGTGATGAGTGTGCCTAGTTTTTATTGGTGGTGTAGCAGGCTCAACTACAAAGGTATATCCTAGCCTAGCATATCCGTAGCCTATTTTGTATACATTTGGTACTGTGAGCCCTGTTTCAGCTCTTCTATATGGCAACGAATGCGGCTTATTTGTTAAGTAATGGTCTTCAGGCCTCATAAGCCTACCTATGTTTACTTTCGATCCCGCTATATGGCTGTGTATATCTATACCGCCAGCCATGACAAGCTTATTCTTGGCATCTATAGTTACGGCTCTACTTGCATCTATTTCGCTAGGATCAACGATCCTTCCATCTTTAACAGCTATATCCATAACTTCTCCTTTGACGTTATTTATAGGGTCAATCACAATACCATTCTTGACGATTATCTGCATTATACCCCCACCTTCTTCAGTTCCTTTACTTTAACCAAAAGCATCTCAAGAACCTCCTTATCACAAAAAACCCCCGGTGGCGGTTCAACGACTTTCTTCATGTATATAGGTACACCATCCATTCTGTAAGCAGTTCCTTCACACTCAATACCAACTAAACCAGCTGGTATTACTATATCAGCAAAAGCTGTTGTTAAAGACCATTTAGGGTCTACAACTATAACAGGTATCTTAGCTAAATACTCAACTGCTTTACGCGGGAAATGTGCAACAGGATCACTAGCTATAATTAAAGCAGCATCAACATCTCCGTTAGCTAGAAGATCAGGCGATGTAGTAACACCAACGAACATACGTGGAAATCCCCTTGAAAAATCAACTGCATAGGGATAACCCGTGCTCCACAGAAGTGCTTGGTTAGCTCCATTGACATTGTAGTGCCCTCTCATAGGCAGTAAAATGAATTTCGTCCATTCATTAAGGTCTTGAACGAGCCTGATAGCCTCCTCTATAGCTCTAAACCTTGCTTCGCTCTGCGTTAATCCCATTCCAAAGAATATAACACCATAACGAGCGCTCCTCATCATTTCAGCTAACTCTAGTATTTTCTCTCTAGGGAGTCCAGCTACAGTAGGACTTTCTATTTCTAACTCCTTTATTGCCATCCTCAAGGCTGTGAGAACCTCTAAGTCTCTCCCAGGCTCAACTTGTATATACATATCAGCTGTATCCGTTGTCAACGTTTTTCTAACATCTACCACGATGACTCTTCTACCCCTACGTCCCTCCACGAACTTACCTTTAGACATTACAAGTCTTGACATATGATTCATATGTGCTTCTCTTGGATTACAACCCCAAAACACAACTAAGTCAGCAAGATGCAACATAGGTGCAAATGTAGCTGTTACCGTTCCTACTTCTTGTACAGCTAAAGTAGTAGGCCCATGGCAGACAACGGTGGTATTATCTATTACCCCATGAAGAATCTCAGCAAGCTCAACTGCAACCTCTATAGCTTCTACACATGTACTTGAGAGCCCATATATTAGCGGATATTTTGCGTTAACCAGTACTTCAGCGGCTTTTTCTATGGCTTTCTCTAGGTTTACCTCAACTAATCTTCTTCCATCCCTAACATAAGGCTTTAATACTCTATGCTTGTAATAATTTAGGAACTTTGCTATAGATATAGCACAACCGCCTATGTTCCTTACTATCTTTGTACCCTCAACCTCGATTTTAAGAAAATCACAAAGATCGCCGCAGAACGGGCACGTAACGTTTTCAACAATATACTTCTCGCCCAATTTCGTTGCTAAATCTGTCATAGGCGTTTCAAAAACTTTTGCATTAAGTATCTTCAGTATATCTTGAAGTGTTGTTATGGAATCCATGCTAGGCTCAATGTAAGCTCTAGTAGCCTTAAAATAAGGTATCCCAGTACCATCGGTATCAGGGTCCACTAACATGTTGGCCCAAGGTCCCATAGGTATAAATGCTGTGCCTCTTCGAGTTCTATCACTAATACGAACCGGCAATACAATAGAACTTTGACTAGTAGTAACCTTTACTCTCTCAGGATTACCTAAAAGTTTAGCATCGTCAGGGTTTAGTTCGATAAACGCTACATCATTATAGTAAGTGGCAGACCACTTACCATCGCTCTCCATCGATATTCCTTGCCTTAACGATCTACCTGTATTTAACATGACAGAAATTCCTTTAACGCTAGATGACATCATCACACCTATATTTCATTACCAACTATATGATCTAGATATTAATTCCAAGTCCCTTGACCAGCTCTAATGCTTCCTTTAAACGTAGGTGGTACGGCCCTAGTTTACCTCCATAGTTTCCGGCATCTATTTTTACAATACCTGGAACTGAAGCAGCGGCTAAAATAGCTACACCCATAGCCTTGAGCACATAATCTTTCTTGAGACCGTTGATGACTATCTCGTACACAGAGTTAACATTTTGAGGTAATTTAGTATCTTTGGTAATTTCTTTAAGTGTGGGACAGTAGGGATGATTTGTTGTTGCCCGTAGTTTTGGATACTTAAGCGAACCAACTTTTGAGCCAGATCTAACAATACCTCCTGGAAATGGTGTTACAACACCTTTACAATATCTCTTAATAGCTCTAATAGCCTTCTCAGCTGCTTTAAGTCCTGCTTCGCGGTCTTTAGCTAGTATCAGTATGTTACCTCCAGCTACAGCTTTAGTGACTCCGAAGCTATCTTCTATTATAAATTCCCCCTCCATGACAGGAATTCTCCAAACCTTTCTATCGTAGAATATATCCTCTTTCTCAAAACCGTCGCCGAACTTAGCTAACGCTCTGCCGACACTCATCTTCCTCTTAGCTTTAGGTAACCCATCAAAAGCGGCTGTGGTAGGAGCTGTTAGAATGCATTGCCCTACGCGAGTTATTGTTACAGCCTTTAAGCTTGAGGGATCTGAATGGTATATTTGGATTGCTACACCTGGTCTAGAGTCAGGTGTTATTCTAGGTGATAAGAGGGTTTCTATACCGCATTCTCCAGGGCAAGCAATAACAGATGTTCCGAAACCCGTAGATAGTCTAGCTGCTATTAAAGCCCATCGGCTAGTAGCCGCTGTTACTATAATCCTTGTAGCGTACATTGGGAAAGCTTCTGCAAATGTGTCTTCAATAAGGCTCTCTATTTTTTGGCTCAAGAATGACCCCGCGTTATATCCTTAGCCTTTGGCTATCAATGTTTTCGCTACATCGAATGCTGCTTTATAATCTAAAATTCCTTTCCTTGTTTCAGCCAACTTCTTAAATAATTCGATTAGTATGGTATTCTTTAGTGTTCCAACTCTAAGAGCTCCAACACCATAAATCCCTGGAGCAACCTCCTTATCCTCGTCGCTGGGTTCAAGCCCTTCTATACCAGTAGGCGGTACAGCGTTAACATCGGCAACTACTTTAACCTTTTTACCATACTGTTTCAAGGTTGCAAGATCTAGAAGTCTTACTCCGGGGGCACCTGTAGCAATTACGTAGTCTGCATCCTCTATAGCTTTGCCGAATTCCTCCGATGTTGCCGCTTTTACACCTTTAGCTTTTTCAGCACCAACTTCTTTATTAACTCGTTGAGCAAAATCTTGCGCTCTTTCGAATACTCGTGACGTTATAGTTACGTAAGCTCCTTCTAATGATGCTAAGACCGCACATGCAAACCCTACAGGACCTGTTCCAGCTAAAATTGTTACATTCTTGTTCTTTAGATCTCCAAAACCGTGCTTAAGCGATAGTTGGAGAACCTTAGCAACAGCCGCAGCAGCTGTTGTATTGTTACCTCGAGGATCAACGAGGACAGCCATTTCAAATGGTGGAAACATGGTCTGCTTTAAGGCTTCAACTATCTTTTCAACCTTAGCTACATCAGAACCTCCAACAAAAATCTTAGTGAACCTTACGCCTTTCGGACCTCTTGGAAACATTGCGTCTTGAACAATTTTTTTAACGTCTTCAACATCAACATTGCTGTATGTTAGCACGAAAACCTCCGGAAATAGATCGGCAACAGCAAGAGGTTCGAATGGACTTACATGTTTATCTGTATCTAAGAATATTATGGCGAGTCTATATTGTTGTGAAACAGACATATACACACCTAGATTTATTCTTTGGGAGAACTGTATAAAAATATTGATTATAATATGGTTTGGTGTTAAGTTTCTCCGTATGCTAAGATTTTTCTCCTACTTTGAAAGCATCCATAAACCTGCTGATGGTTCTTTCTCTAGATAATCTGACAATATCTTCTGGGCTTCCCCATGTTATGGCATTTGTAGGACATACAGCTACACATCCTGGCTCCAGACCTTCTCCACGAAGCTTTGAGCATAGATCACATTTGATAACATATCCTACGGGTAGGAGTTCTGGTATACCGAAGGGACAGGCTACCATGCATGAAGTACATCCAATGCATCTGGTAGTCCTAGTTATAACAGCTCCATCTCTATCAAATAGAAGCGCATTCGTTGGACACACTAATACGCATGGAGCTTTAGCGCAGTGAAAACATGAGATAGGCTTATTTAAACCGCTTTCTACTTCATATAGTTTTATAAATGCTTGGTCATTGTTTAAGAACTTGCATACCTCTTCACATGTATAGCAACCTATACATTTATCGAATAGTATGAACCTTCTAACACCTATACCGAGCACGGATACAGGGTTTAACTCCTTAGACATATATCTTCACCTATATCACCGCCTAAAATAACTCATGTAGTTATCTAGGAACTTGGCGGCCCTAAGCCCTGTACCAAACGCTTTACCCACAAAGCTAGGTCCTGTAACAACATCGCCTGCAGCAAACATTTTTTCAACAGTTGTTTGGTAACGGTCATTGACAGGTATTCTCTTTGATCTATCGGCACTTATATTCATAAACTTATCTGCAAATGGCGGTGTAGGTATTTCACCTACAGCAAGAATTATGAGATCTGCTTCTATAACAAACTCTGTTCCTGGCACAGGTATTGGTCTAGGTCTACCTGTTTCATCTGGTTCTCCGAGCTTCATCTTCATAAGCTCTACACCTTTAGCATATCCTCCCTCAGATACTATTTTCGTCGGTTGAACAAGCTCGATAAATCTTACACCTCTTCTTATAAGGCTATTAATAGTATAGATCCCCGCGGGGGCTTCTGCAATTGTTCTTCTATAGACTATATATACCTCTGCTCCAGCTTCAAAAGCTTTTTCTGCTGCATCTACTGCTGATAACCCTGCCCCAATTACGGCTACTTTCCTACCTAAAGGAGGTTTCTCGTTAATAAGTTTCTCTTCATGTAACCTCCAATGATATAGGTACTCTAACGCTGTTAGAACATTCTTGCTATTCTCCCCTTCAACTCCGAGTTTCCTTGAACCCCACGTACCTGTAGAAATTAAAACAGCATCGTATTTTCCAACAATATCCTCGAGGTCTGTTGTTTTTTCGACAAAGTCATCGCCTTCGTCATGTCTTGCCTGACCCTTGGCAAAAACCTTTGTTTTCAAGTAAAACTTCACCGATAGCCTATCTCTGAGATCCTCAATACCCTCTATAACATTTTCTGGATATATTCTATTGCTAGGAATCGCGAACATCATTAGACCTCCAGCATAAGGTAGCTTTTCGTAGACATCTACGTCATAACCCATACATGCCAAGTAACCTGTAGCCGCTAATCCAGCTGGACCAGCTCCTACGATAGCTATGGATCCTTTTTTACCGCCCTTTCCTTTGCATACGAATGCAAAGCGCATGAATTACACCAGCTTATTTTTAACTAAAAGGATTCTACTTAATATCCTCTACAAAAACCTTTACATATTCATTATCTTCTAATTTTAAGCCTAGAAGCTCTGCTGCCAAGTTCTTATCCAAGATAACATATCCACGTTCTCTGATCCCTCCTATAACGTTGCTAGGTATTCTGTTTATATCTATATCCTGCAATTCTTCACATTTAGTTAAAGGTGCTACTATATGTCTAGCTAGAGGCATAGGCAACCGAGGTTGTTCGATCTCTTTACATATTGCTATCTTAATCATGCTTTCACTCTCTTATACTGCGATTTCTGCTCAACAAGACCTAGAAGAACTGCTACCCCATATATTATGGCCTCTGGTCTAGCTGGACACCCAGGTATAAACACAATCTTATCTATTGTAATACCTAATTCGTGAAGGGTATCCATAATTCTTGGAAATCCACCTATAGTGGAATAAGATTCAAACCATATATTTCCTCCTACAGCGCAAGAACCTATTGCCAAAACAAGGCGTGGTCTTGGAACACCTCTTAATGCTTTAATAAGCCTAGGCAAAGTCTTTATGGTTATAGGTCCTGTGAGAAGAATTACATCTGCATGTCTTGGACTTGCTACGAGCTTTATCCCAAATCTTTCGACATCAAACCAAGGTGTTAGAACATCTAATATCTCTATATCACAACCATTACAACTTCCTGTGTTTAGATGAAAAACCCATACACTCTTTCTTAGTCTTTGTAAAGCTTTTTCAAGAGCTCCCCTGCCTAAACTTTCGTCTGGTTGTATTTGCTGGACTTGCATAAGGTACCTACCTGAAAATAAGTGTTTTTGAAAGCATCTCGATTCTTCTACAGGTTGGACATAAGTATGCTAATTCATCCAGAGGTTCCCCAACTTTAGATCTAACTTTATCTACAAGTTTCTTTGAAACGAATTTTGTGCCGCATCTTTTACACGTAATGATTTCATGCTCAACATCTGTATAGAGATCGTATATATGTTCAGATGCCAACTCAAATTCCCTTGTAACTTTTATGGCTTTCTCAGGGCAAGTATCTGCACACATGCCACAAAATATGCATTTACCAACGAAGTATCTTAGAATAAGCGACCCACCTTCTACGATTAGCGATAACGCTTTAGGAGGACATATCCTTGTGCAAGCACCACAACCAGTACATTTGCTTGGATCTACCTCTATAGCGCCTCTAAATGATTCCGTTACAAGCGGTTTTTCAAACGGATACTTAATAGTTACTGTACCTACCTTTGTAGCTAAAGGTATTACCCTAACGAACTTTACCATCGGAATCACCTAGTTAATTTAAGACCTTTTGTAGATAAGAAACTTAAGGGTACCTCTTCAACTTTTTTACTCCTTATATTAATTACTATTGCTCTATCTGTACACGAGAAACAAGGATCTATACTAGCTATAGTCACAGGCGCATCTGCTAAATCACCATCCCTGAGCATTATAGGTATAGCTAACAAATTCTGATATGTTGGAGCTCTTACTCTCCATCTATATGGAGAATATGTGCCTGTAATAATCACATGTATAACTTCTCCTCGAGGTGCTTCAACTGCGCCAATACCAAACTTATACGGTTCTGCCTCCCATGATTCTATAGCTATACTTCCTCTAGGTATCTTGTCTAGAAGTTGCCTTAAAATAGCTATACTTTGAAAAACTTCTTCTACACGAACTTCGGCGCGGGCCATGTTATCTCCTTCGCTTCTTGTTATAGGTTCAACATCCAAGTATTTGTAAGCCGCGTACGGGTAATCTCTCCTGACATCCCTGGGAACACCAGATCCCCTGGTTGTTGGGCCTACCAATGATAATGCTATGGCATCTGGTTTAGGTAGATACCCTGTACCCTTAAGTCTTGTTTTAACTTGTGGTACAGATAAAGCTATATCTATGAAGTTCTTGACCTCTTTTTCAACCTTATCTAATACCTCAAGAGATTTTTTAACCTTATCTTCATCTATATCCCTCCTAACACCGCCAACAATATTTAATCCGTATGTTTTTCTACTTCCTGTCAAAAGCTCTGCTAAAATCATTACTTGCTCTCTTATCCTCCAAGCATGCATAAATCCGGTATCATAGCCTAGGAGATGGAATGCTACACCAATCCATAAAAGATGACTATGAATCCTTTCTATCTCTAATATAGTTGACCTTATGTACTCAGCTCGTTCTGGCACGTTTATTTTAAGAGCTCTTTCTATTGCTTGACAATATGAGGTTGAGTGAACAAATCCACAAATACCGCAGATCCTCTCAGCTAAGAAAGGCACTTGATCATACTTCATAGACTCGCCGAGTTTTTCTATTCCTCTATGAACCATGAAGCCAACGTACCTCGTGTCCACAACTTTCTCTCCCCTAACATATAGTTCAAAGTATTCTGGTTCATGAAGAGCTGGATGATAAGGCCCTATTGGTACTACAACAACTGCTTCTGCTTCAACCTCCTTGGCATGGGCAACGACTCTTGGCTTATACAACTTAGATAAATCTTGTATTGTATAATCTTTTCTAAGCGGGTGTACGTTTTCAGGCCAATCATCAGGTAGAACAAATTTGTGAGGAATTTTTTCGGAAAATTTTATACCCATAAGATCTTGAGCTTCCCTTTCGTACCAATCTATAGCCTTAACTATATCCACTATCGAGGGTACAACAGGGTCCTCTTCAGATATGGGAACCTCTATAACTATGTTTTTATGATGTTTATCAAGGCCAAAAACATAGTAAAGCTTAAAGAAGCCCTCTACTTTCCTCTCATCTGAAGCCATCATTGTTCTCAGAAAGATTCCATCGCACTTAGATAGATATTCTATAACCTCTCGTAAATTTTCTCTTCGAATTATAATCTTTACTAAGTCTTCCTCTATAGTCGGAGGCGGTGCTTTTAAATTACTTAGATAATTATATAATGATGAGAGCTCGTCATTCTTAACGACATTATATGATTCTTTCAACTATGTAAACACCTATCCATATAATTATAGCTAAAAAGTATAAAAATGCGAGCGTTTTGACTGCAAGATTTACTTTTGATCTTCCTAGTATCACGCTAACCACGGCAAATATTATGTAGAGTACAATTGTAAATACATGAAATACTAATGACATTACAAATACGTTTTGAAATACTTTAAACATATATATTATGAATAATATAGGCAGAGATGTTAAGATATACCTTTCGATAAGATGGGAATACAAGTACAGTCCTAAAATAGGCCCTGAAAATTCTATTAAAGAACCAGATGCGAGTTCCGGTTCAGCTTCATGCAGATCATATGGTAGTCTTCCATGCGAAATATAGACAGCTATGGTTAATGGCGTGATTGTAAATAGTGAAAGCATAATACTGCATGGGGAATTTGTTACTACTATAAACATTAGAATTAAGAATAACGCTAAACCTACTTCGTTTAAAATATTTAGGGTCATGACCCTAAATGTTCCTATTATGGAGAAAGGATTTGATGAGAAAAGATAAGTAAGCATATTAAGCACATGAATAGATGTAAGGAATACAAATACCGATATTATTTTCATAAGGCTCATGTTTGATAATGTAATTATTTGCGACATTATTACTGATAATACAATTGACAAAGTGAAAGATAGAGATATTGGCACGATATAAAATATATAATTTATCGGTATTACAACTTCCTTAGACATAAGCTTCAAAATATCAAACCATGTTTGAAAAATAGTTGGTGGTCCGTATCTGCTTTGAATATCAGCTTTTATTTTTCTCTCTACACCGTCTAGTAAAGGTGGTAGAAAAACATAGAGTAGTACAGAGGCTATTATAGTAGCTATATCTAGGGGGTCAGCCATAGGATCACCAAAATGATTATTATTGATAATGATGATAGCAATTCTAATATTAATGATAAAGCTGATAAGGAATCCTCTAACGAGCATTGAAGCTTTTGTACTTTCACGCCTATTAATTTAATTAAACTTACAACCATATCCTCTATTGAGCTTATTTTCTGCACTCCTTCAACGTAGTTTACACGGTGTATAATTATACGTCCCGATGAAAAAATTTTGTTACGAATACATTGTGCCACCTTTGTTAGCCTCTCTACAATTCTTTCTATGATTGTTGCTGATCCGTAGCTCAAGGTATTTCCCCTCCAAGCCATGTTGTATCATATCTAGCGCTTTTTACTCTAGAGTATATGTAAAGCGATACAACTAAGAATATCGCTATTGCCAAGATGAGCGCCGATATGATTTCTAAAGTAATTGATATACCTAGAATTGGCAACATAAAGGGCGCTAAAGTTAAACTTAGAATTGCCGGTATCAATTCCCATTTAACTAGCAATCTTTCACATGATTTATCGCTTTTTTCCTCATATCTTTTTCTAGCGAACCAAGCACCCCAGTATACCGTTAGGTATTTGAGGCTATATATTATGGCTAGTACTAACGCTACTACCACCAACGACGTTATAACTATCCCGATAATAGTGCTATTTATTGTAAATAAAGTCAAGGATGTCAATAGTAATAGCTTAGCTAGAAACCCAAGAGTAGGTGGTATACCCATCAATGAGGATACAGATAGAATCGCTGAAACCGTAGCAATTGGTATTATACGCACTAAATAGCCAAGTTTTGTTATATCTCTTGTATGAGCTATAACCTCTACCGTCCCCGAGTTTAGAAATAAAGCGGATTTAAATAATGAATGTGCTGTTAATAGGGCTAAGAACGCACTATAGAAAATATTCATACCTGTCGCTTTATACATCATCAAAGCTATCATCATTAGCCCCGTATTCTCGATAGTGCTATAAGCTAATAACCTCTTTATGTCAGTTTGAGCCATAGCTAGTAGCCCTCCATAGATGGCCGATAAAACTCCTAAGGCTACGAATATCACAGGGGTAAAGGCTACATCAATTAGTGGAAGGAATCTCAGTATACCGTAAAGCCCCATTTTAACCATGATTCCTGAGAGTACTGCTGAAGCAGGCGCTGGTGCTAACGAATGGGCATCAGGTAACCAAAAATGCAGAGGTGTAATAGCTGCTTTTGCTGAAAAACCAAGGACTACTATCAACGATATTTGAAGGGGCATGATGGACAGAATTATTGAAACAGTATTTAGAGGTATTATCAATGCATTGGTAAAACCTTTGTTAAGGGTTATGTATGCTAAGAGAGTCATCAATGCTAAATCTGCTGGAACCATTGAAACCAAAAGGTATCTCAATCCTGCTCTAAAAGTTTCGGCTCTAACTTCGTAGACTATGGCGAAGAAACCTATGATCTCAGCTAGGAACCATGTCACAATAAAGAATACCATATTTGGGGCTAGAAATACTGCGTAAACAGATAATGCAAACAAATCTATGAGTAAGTGAAGGTTTAATGCTCCATACTTCTTCACCTCATATATATCGCTATAAAGCGCCGAGATTGACCCTACAACAATTGCTAAGAGAGAAAATATAAACGATGTGAAGTCTATTATGCTTAATAAGTGCATTATAGTAGTTGCAACAGCTAACCCTGCATATCCTATGTATCTTATTACCTTAATCTTGGTAAAACTGCCAGCAAGTAACATAATAGATATGCCTACAGGTATGATGTAGTGTATGTACATGCTTGTTGTAATAGTGGTATCCAACATTAGGGTAGTTCACCTAAACTTGTACTTAAAAACCTGGCACTATGATCCACAGTATATATGTACTCTTTTAAGCCTTCAAGAGACGATACCTTGCTACACCCTTCATATAGTAAATCAAAGAGGCGGCCTTGAGCATAGATAACGCCTATAATAATTAACGCCAAGGCTATCAATATACATGTAAAACTAACAACAGATGTACTTGCTCTTTTTATTTCCTTAAATCTTTGAACAAAGAGTGAATAAATTATCTTGAAGTATCCTATCGCTGATATACCAGATATCACTATTATTAAGATAGCATAATGCCATAGGTTCGCACTTGATAAAGCTAAGAATAATGTATATTTACTGAAGAACCCTCCTAATGGAGCTACACCCAATAAGCTTAAAGCACCTATAGCTATAGCTGTTGATAGCATAGGGTATATTCTCCCATATCCCTGTATAGAGTCTATTCTTCTGTTATTGACTATTGTTGCAAGCGATCCTAGACCTAGAAATAACATTGACTCGGCTAGAGCATGGGTAATGCTGTGAAATATTATGCCTGTTAGAGCCAGCGCAAACACCTCAACATTATCTGATGCTAGACACGCCATTGTCATAAGTATAAGGCCTATATGACTCATTGTGCTATATGATAGCAATCTCTTAATGTCTTTCTGAACGGCCATTATTATAGCCCCTAAGAAGCCTGTTACGAGACCAAGGACGCTAAGCATGTAAAGGATTAAGTCTCTAAATGGAATACCTAACAACTTTACCATTAGTATAGATCCGTATGGTGTAAACATCGTTATGAATATCCTAAGTATGCCATAGGTACCAACTTTATCGACAATACCTGCGAAAATGCTTGATGCAGGCGTAGGAGCTTCGGTGTAGGCACTTGGAAGCCAGTAGTTGTTGGGGAATATCCCCGCTTCAAAGGTTAAAGTCCATAACATAAAGGCTATAGCCGTAGCAGAAGCTGCTATAATATTGCCAAAGCATTGACTATCTGTGCATACATCACTCCATATAGAAAGTGTTGTGGTATTAAGCCTATGCGCTTTAGCGGCTATATCGGCAATATTTAAAGTTCCATAACCAGCATACAATAGTGCTACACCGAAAAAGAAGAACGAAGTTGTTAGAGCACCTATGAAAGCATAGCTTAGAGATGCTTCAAGAGCCCACTTCCTCCTCTTAAAGAAAGCTACCAACCCATACGATGATATCGCTAGAACTTCTAACATAACAAAGAAATTAAATATATCTCCAGTATAAACACACCCTGTAACACCGGCCATATTAAGTAAAAGAAGTGTTGAAAGCCAACTAAAATCTGAAACAAAATTATAATACCATGTATTGTAAATGGATATAAATAAGAATAGAGTTGTTGCTAACAAACCGTATACGGCGTTGAGAAAGTCAACAACATAGACTATACCTATAGGTGGAGGCCAACCACCAAAAGGATAAACCACAACGCCATGCTCATTTACGTAGATAAACGTTTTTATTGAGAATATACATGCAAGTATAGCTATAATCATGTTATAAAGAGCGTAGATTCTTCCCTTCTTAGTAAAAATTCTTATAAGGGGAATCCCTATACTGCCAAGCGCATAGGTCATAGGTATTAAGCCTACTTCGTACGCTATTATAGGGATCATTCCGAACACCTCAATCGAATATTTTTCTAGCATATTTATCAAAAACAAATGCAATTTCTTTGTATGCATCCTCAGGTTTCTCGCTTATCACATATATCCAATTTACATAAAGCAAACCTTTCTCCTTATCAACATCTACAACTACTGTTCCAGGGGTATTTGTTATAGATATTGCTATCAAAGTTATAGCATACTCACTTTTAGAATTTATCGGAACTCTGACAATACCAGGCTTAATAGGCATCTTCGGGTTTAAACCTAATTTCACAACATTCCAATGTGCTTTGACTTCATCTATTAAGAAATACCTAAGAATATACTTTACTAATGTTAAAAATCTCTGTAAACTCAGGCTTTTCCTCCAATTCTCGACTACTAATGGTGCCAAAGCTACTCCAATAATAATTGATGCTACAAGCCCCGTTACAATATCGTATAACCTTGTACTTCCAGTGTATATAATGTATATCACAAATACAAAAATTGATGGTGCTATAGCTTTAAGCAGTTTCTCCAACTATCATCTCCCTCTTGATTTTGGATATCTCATCCATGTTAACAGTATTAAAATGCCTATAAAGGTGGAGTATTGCTGAAACTAAGAATATATTTACGGCAAGACCAATAACGATAGCCGTTAATACTAATGCTTGCGGCAAAGGATCCACAGCTTTGTTTACGAACTCTCTTAGAGCTTCGGGTGTCGGATTCCAGTTCAATAAAATAGGTGGTTGGATTAAAACTTCTCTCCAAAGCTTGTACCCCATCATGATAACCATCAAATTTATTGAATCCTGAACTATGGTTAAGGCTATGAATTTTTTAACTAAGTTAGGTTTAGCTATAACACCGTACATGCTAACAGCAATGTTTATGTAGAGAGATATTGTTGCTACTAAGAACATTATGGTCCTAATATCCAATGTCTTCACCTTCTAAAGGTTTCCTCGATAATTCTTCGCTATAAAGTAAAATCATGAACGCCAAGGCAAAGGCGGAGAAAACAGCTATACCCTCGAAAATATTTAATATAGCTATAAGCCCGCCCATAGGAACATCAATAATCGTTGATGGATATGTAAAGAATATTGGTGACTGAAAAATTGGTAGGCTTTTAGCTTGGTTTTGGAAAATAAAGGCATTACTGATTAATGGTATTAGAGGAGCTAGAATTACCCCCAATAACGCTAAACTTCTTATTGAGATAAAGTGCGCATATGTTAACTTAGACTTATCTAAGAATGTTCTTGAGAATACTATTAGCGCTACTATTGGTGCTACTGCCATTATAGCGCCGCCCTGAAACCCTCCACCAGGTGTTATCATTCCGTGAAGAACTGTTGAAATTCCAACAGCTAATATGGCTAGCAAAACTATTGCTGTTCCGCGTTTAACAATAAAGCTTAATCCTTTGCCTCCGATAACATCCTTGGATCCTAGAATCTCGCTGTAGAGCATTAACGCTCCAATTATAGCCGTATAAAATACCATTGTTTCATATAGCGTATCTAAACCTCTGTAATCCCAAACAATAGCTGCTACAACTTCTGGTGAAGCACTCCAAAGACTTTTGTTATAAGGATTGTAGGATAAAAAGAGGTATTGCTTAGCAATAGATCTAAGATGTTCGGGAGGTATTGTTCCAAAAGCTCCTAAAAGAGTTGGTATCGATATAACTAGTACTACAAATATCATTAGCAGTACAAAAAATATATTCCTAACCTTCATATCTCCCCACCTTTTTCACAAGCAGTATTGATAACAAAGGGAGAAGCCCTACGGAGACAGCCACATAAACTAAGACAATATCCGGTGCAAACAAGAGAAATAATAATAGTGCATACAAAGTACTTTGCACTGCAGAAAATATAATTGTTTTTAGAAGATCCTTAGATTGTACCGCTAAAACCACAAAAATAATTGAGGTTGTAGCTATGATGCCCATAATAATGAATACCAAGTTCTCAATAAAGCTTATTACTGTCGACATCCTCTTTCACCTCTATCTTCAGCTAAGTGATCTGCAAAACATGGTACTAAGGTAGATGTTTTAGATCTATGAGCTGCCCTAGCAATAGCATGACTTCCTATAGCGCCTAACATAAATATAAATAATGCTGTTACAGCAGCTGCTCCTGCTAAGAACCATCTATATGTTCCTAGGTAGGGAGCTCCTAAGGCAACAAATATCGCCCCTATTATTGGCACTATGGAACCTCCTATACTACCGATGGTGAGCGCATGTAATCTTACATAGAAGTTAGGGAATCTTATCATAAGTATAGCTGCTATTAAGTCACATACAACTCCAATAGCAATCAGTATTTGCCCTATGACAACTAAAACCCAGTTAACGATTTCCATGGACATATTACTCCCCCAACTCCTTAGACTCTAGGTATTTAGCAACATAAATATCTAATGCGAAAACCCATAGAGATAGTACCATAGCACATACTAGGAGTATCGGTGATTCAAATAATATACTTAGAATTACAAGAAAGGCTGCGAGATCGAATCCTAACGCATCAACAGCTATTACTCTATCCGGTATTGTTGGACCTTTAACTACTCGAACAAGGTATAAGAGAAATGAGGCTATGTATGGAGCCATACAAATTGTAAGGAATATATCTACCCAAGTCTTTATATCTACACTCATATAGTATCAACAGAGTTAGCATTGGGGTATCTAATAACTGTTAATGCTCTTAAATACAGTAATAGTTTTTATTTTTACTTTGATATTAATTTGCATAAATTTATGAATTCGTTTAGTAATTCACTATCATTATTGTACAGATAGTGTAAAAGTTTACCTTCGCTAATGGCCTGGGAAATTCCAGGCTTTATAGGTATTTTCATGAGTATTTCAATATCTTCAATGCTATAATTACCATATAGATTATGTAGTTTACCGCACGATGGGCATTGAAAGTAAGCCATGTTTAGTATAGCCCCGAATAACTTAATGTCTGCTTCATTTAGGAATTTCTTAGCTTTTTTAACTATGTGTTCAACAAGTTTACCTGGCGTAAGTACTAGGATAGCTCCTTTAATCAAAGGCTTAAGCAGGTGGATAATAGTTAAATGTTCATCACCTACTCCAGGTGGCATATCGATTATCAAGAAATCCCTAGACCCCCATACAGTCTTCGATAGGATCTCGACAATAGCACGCGTTTTCATAGGACCCCTCCAAGCGATAGGTTCCTCCTTATGCTCAAGTAAAAGTTCGAATGAAACAATAGCTATTCCATTTACTTCAGCTGGTATAATTTTTCCTTCTACTGTAACTCCTAAGAAGGTGTTCTCTATTCCTAGGATCCATGGTATACTAGGTCCATGTATATCGGCATCAAATATAGCTACGCTATAGCTTAGTTCTTTTAAAGCAACAGCTATGGAGGCTGAAATAAACGACTTGCCTACCCCACCTTTTCCACTCATCACAAGTAAAATATTTTTCACATTCCCTATACTAATATGCGGTAACATTTGGCATCTACATTGTTCACATATATACAACACTATAAATAAATCCTTATTTGCTCAGTTAATTAACATCAGCTGAAGATCATAAGAAATTAATATAGCTTAAGCGGGTAATAACAAGGACAAAAACATGTGTTATTAGAACCATAAATATGAATAAAATATCCAACCTTGTAAAAGTTAGCGTTCTGTAAAAAGTTCTTTTCTCTTTATACCCAAAGCCCCTAATCATAAGCGCTTCAGCTAAATCTCTTGCTCTTATTGTTGAGCATACTATCATTGGTACCACAACTGATGCCGACCCTTTCAACTTATTAATAATTCCTCCTTGTTCCAGTTCTACTCCTCTAGACCTCTGGGCATCGTATATGTTCTTCATTTCTTGGAATATCAGAGGTATAAACCTATAGGCTATCACAAAAGGGTATAGACGATCATATCTCACCCCCAATCTTGAAATAAATTGTATTATTTGTAGAGGTGTTGTGGAAGATATGAATATAAGTAAAGGAGGTACTACAGCCAGAATCCTAATGGTGGCTAAAACCTGGTGTAAAATAACATCAATTAAATCCGTTTCACCTAGCAAAAACGTTGTTATAACATTGAATAAGAATATCATCGCAATAAATAGGCTCAATCCTTTCAACATCATAACAATCTTCTTAGGCATAGCCCTATCAATCATTGATAAGCCAATATTTATAGATAGTAGAATTATTAGAGGTAAGAACTTATCTGAAAGAAAAGCTGTAATTGATGTCAATATTATGTAAACTATTTTCGTAACTATACTCAACTTTATGAAAATTGATTCCCTACTTTCATACACAAGGGAAGAACCTAAAACTTCAAAGAATCTTCTACTAGACATTAATTTACAACCTCTTTAGCTAATGAATTCCTGAATATTCAAAGGTTTTAGATTTTTATCTAGCCCTATGCTTTTGACAAACCTAACTAGTTGCGGCATGAACATAGCCATATTCTCTGGAAGATCCTCATAGAATATAGTCTTAGGACTTCCTGTAGCTATAATTCTACCTCTATCTAAAACTATAATTTTTTGTACTGGTGCGTAAGCTAGGAACTCCATATCATGGGTTGTCATCACAATCGTTCTACCGGTTTTCCATATGTTAACCAGTATATCTAGCAATTCTAACTTGAGTTTAAAGTCTATTCCTGCGGTAGGCTCGTCTAAAACAATTATCGCAGGGTTGTAGACCAAAGCAGATGCTATAGCAACACGTCTTTGTTCTCCAGCAGAGATTTCGTAGGGGGATCTATAGGCTAAATTTAAGAGCCCTAACCTTTCAAGGATCTCTGTAACTTTTTCCTCAGCGTTTCTGATGTTCATACTTTTAGCTGTAAACATTATCTCATCATAAACATTGTCCCTAAAGAAGTAATGAAGAGGATTTTGAAAGACCATGCCGACATGCTTAGCTAATTCTGCAACAGAGTATTGTGAAGTGTTTTTGCCTAAGACATAAACTTTACCCTTTGTAGGCTTTAGAAGACCATTAAAGTGCTTTATTAAGGTGGTTTTTCCTGAACCATTACCTCCAACTATAGCTACAAATTCTCCTTTACATATATCCAAGTTGATGTTTTTAAGTGCTTCTACACCATTCTCGTAAACATGCCAGAGCCCTTGAACGGATATTGCAACATCTTTATCTTCACAATTTGAAACTTTATGGGTTCTCGGATCTTCATTAGTAATACCTGTTTTTATTGTTAAATTCTTAGTTTTCATTAAATCTAGAGCTTCTTCAATACTCAATATTGGCTGTTTAAACCCTAGAACTTTACTAAGCCTAGCTGAGGTTGGCACCTCAATACCATAAATAGCATCTATATCATTGAATTCGCTTAGAATTCTCCTAGGATGACCATCACATATTATTCGCTTATTGAGGATTACAAGCCTTGAAGCGTACTTTAAGAGCTCTGATAATCTATGTTCTACAACTATTATAGTCTTATCTTCTACCTTGTTAAGGTAATTTAGAAACTCTAACAGGTTTCTAGCAGCAGGAGGATCTAGATGTGCTAAGGGTTCATCTAATAGTAGAATCTTAGGTTTTACAGCTAGGACACTTCCTAGAACTACTCTTTGGGCTTCTCCCCCTGAGAGCCCATAGGTGGTTCTACTTCTTAAATGAGATAACCCGAGTTTTTCGATAACCTCCTCCAATCTAGCTGTAATTTCGGTCCGGGTGTATAAGAGGTTCTCAAGAGAGAAAACCAACTCTTCCTCGACAACTATATTTACTATCTGGTTCTCGGGATTTTGAAGAACAATCCCTACCCTCTCGATGATGCTCTTAATGTCTGCCGCATTAATATCTAGGCCATCAATATAGACCTTGCCGTTCAGTTTACCCCCGTAGAGATGGGGTATAAGACCCGCTATGATTCTACATAACGTAGATTTACCTCCTCCAGAGGGGCCTGCTATTACTATGAATTCTCCGTAGTCTACATAAAGTGTTATGTTATCAAGCGCAGGTTCTTTAGAGTTTGGGTAAAAATATGTTATATTGTCTAGATGAATTGCCCTGGTTGTCATATTATTTTCTGCTCTCTTACATTTTTAATATATAGTGTTTCACTTACACCAGGAACCTTAAGTAGAGCTCTTATAACAGGTATAGCTATAACGAAGACTATTACAGCTTCTATTAAATACTCTATAGGGCTAAAGATTGCCGGAGTTACGAATGCTAATCTAATACGTCTAAGGCTCTTTATCATGAATACGTTTTCATAGACTGCTGGTATAGCGGCTATGAAACAACCAAGAGCTTTATCTAGTTCTCTGCCTATAAACATTATCAAGAACAACCCTACCCCTTTACGTAGCTTTGTATTACTTTGAATCAAATCCATTGCTATAGGCGTTAATACTAGAGCCGCTATTTTATCATAGAATGCTAATAGGTATACCTGCCAGACATACATACCTAACTTTTCATCAAATGCTGTCACCGGATAGAATGGAGGCATAAACAGTGATGCAATCATTATCCCAATAAGAATTATAAATGATATCTTCCATTTTTTGGTTATAAGCAAGGCTGCTCCAAATGCTGATAAAGGTGCACATGGAACAAATACCAAGCTTATTGGATTGAACGGCGTTAAGGACTTTATTATGTTACCTACAAGTACAGCTATGGCACCTATGTAGGGTCCCAATATTATTCCTAGCAATGGAGCAAGTGATGCACCTATCTCCATCTTAATCTGCGGAAGACCTGGAACAGGTACTCCGGGAAGCCAGAGCAAAATATAGTATAGAGCTGCTCCAATTCCAGCAAATGCCGCTATGTATGAAAACCTAGCCCTTATAGCTAAGCTTTCTTTACTCAAAATTCCACCTGTAACATTCGACACCAGATAAACTTTTTTAAGGCTTTCTGTGTAAAGAGCCTACAGAGATACCTATGAGCTTACACAATAACTACTGGCCCTTCGTACTCCTCATGCCTGTTGATGTAAATGAAAGAGTTGTTTTTCTACAGACATTGTTTTCTTCGTCTACAGTATTCGAGATTCTAACGCTATTTGATAAAACAGAAGAACTATGTCAAAAAGATTTAGTGAGTATTCTTAAACATCATTCAAATAAAACAATAATCTTGGTTCTAAAGAAACTAGTTAGACTAGGTCTTCTTGAGGAGACGATAAAAATTTCACATAGTGAAAGAAAAAGAGCTACAAGGATGAAATGCTATAGGCTAACTGAATTAGGTAAATGGTATAACGTTTTCCTTAAAAACGTTAAGTCCTTAGATCGTGACACTCTTCGAAAGCTTTTTGAAGAAATAGTGTTAATGTTCGTGGACAAAGTAATGTCTCTTAGAGATGATTTGGGTGTGAAACATAGCGAAATTGTAGACGTCTTAGCATCAAATATACTGAGAGGCGCTATTATGAGTAGAAAAATTAGAGTTTCACGTGAAGTAGTTGTTTTTGGGTCTACGGCTTTTGACGTATACTTGGGAGATGAAATAATGTTTTTCTCAGGTGGATCCGGAGCCAATATTGCCTTTAATTGCGCTAAATTGGGGTTGACAACATCATTCATAACGAGGATTCCTATAGATTTGCTAAGTCTTAGGACTATATTAGAGCTTGTAGATCAAGGCGTCGACTTATCTTTATCTCAACTGGATCCTGAAGCTAAAACTACTGTGTGTGCTATTAGGAGATGGTATACCGAGGACCCTGAAATTGTGTGTAGTTATGATACAAGTAAGCCTCCTGTAGTGACTGAGCTTAACAACAATATTATTTCTCTTTGTGATGAAGCTAAAGCCTTGTACTTAGGCGAAGGTATCTGCAGAGTATTTGATGAACTTTTAAATAGTATTGATAGAACTAACAAGGTTATAGTTTATAGACCATCTTTAGAGTCTTTGAAGAATTACTTTAACGAATGCAAAAATATTCTAAAGTATAACCCCATATTTATACTCAATAGTAAAAAGTTTGAGATTCTGCACAATAAAGGTTTTGACCTTCCCAACGATCTATTTAGATTAGGTGTAGATAGAATTATTGTTACAAGAGGATCTAAGGGTGTAGCGGTCTACACCCTAGAACCTAAAGAGGTTGTAGAAATACCCATAAAGCAAAGAGTTAACATTGTTGATACCGTAGGGGCTGGTGATGTCTTTACTGCTGTACTGCTTTATCAACTTTTACGAGGTAAAAATATAGTTACGGCATCCCAAAATGCGGCAGAAGTAGCAGCTCAAAGTATATCTGTTCTCGGCCCTAGAAAAATTAAGTTGGTAGGTTAATCTATCACCATAATATAATCTCCTTGATCTCCTAAGTAGAGCCTATAGTAATCTCCTCCACTCAGGGGTTCAATGCGTTCTACTGTACCTTTTACAATAATTACCTCATCCTCTTGAGCTACCTCTGTAAACCTTCCTCTTAAGCTATACACCTCTACAACATCTGCTTTAACACCTTCCAATACATCGATAACCTCAACTCTATATCTGCAAGGAGTAAAAATTGATTCCTTAGAATCAATGATCCTTAGCTTCATAGTGGTTTTACCAAGTTTAACACATTTGTAACTACCGTAACTTGGCTCTTCCCAATGATACTTAATCAATCTTATGAAGTACTCTCTCCCCTTAAATATACCTTCTAGAACCTTTCTAGATTCCTGCTTCAATAATTGTTCTGAAGGTATAGGTGTCTCAAGGGATCTCCGTGCATGTAATCCTTGAATATCGCGTATTCTATACCTTTTGTATCTAGGATCTTTATCTATTACATCTGATAGGTATTTATATACATTAAGGCCGTTATTAACGCCGTATACGACTATATCTATATCAGAGTCCTCCCTAAAGAGATTGACAAGGATGGAGCCTGAAACACCTATTTCTTTAATACCTGTAGATTCACTAATGTCTAAAACCATATCTCTTATATCCTTAAGAACAGGATTCTCTAAAGCACCTTTATATATAATCTCTTTTGATCTTTGGAGTGGATTATACACGTAAGCTATATCTGTTAAAGGAACTACTACAACTTCCCTACCGAAGAAATCGTCAAACTTTAGGTACCTGCTATACTTTGAGATCACGTAGTTGTACTCCTCAGATACCGTCAACAAACGTCTGTACCTTATACCTATATCTTTATCGAGTCTATTACCTAAAGAATCAACTACATATTTGGGGTAAGCAACTACATAGCCAGGTGGATGGGAAACCCCTTTGGCATAGAATATGTTTCCATCGTTAAGCTTATAGAAAAAACCTTCAATCGATATATTCATATTAGCCCCTCCTTAAACCACCTAACCTAATTAATAAAATCTTATACAAAATTTTTATTTCCTTTCAAAAATTTTAATGAAGGTGAATAAAGATGTTTAGGTACAACTCAGAACAGAAAATATTCAATATAAAGGGCATTAAAGTTGGAGGTCAACCTGGTGAAAACCCCCCTGTGCTAATAGGATCTATATTCTATCACAAACATAAAGTAGTTGAGGATGAAAAGAAGGGATTATTTAAAAAAGATGAGGCAGAAAAGTTAATAAAGAATGTAGAGGAGCTTAGCGATAAGACTAAAATACCCTTTATGCTCGATGTCGTAGGCTCATCGCCGGAGTCCATAGTTAAATACATAGAGTTTGTTACAAGTGCAACCTATGTGCCGATTTTAGTTGATACCTTAGGTGATGTAGCTGTTGCTTCAGTAGCACTACAATACGTTAAAGAGGTTGGATTGACCGAGAGAACCATATATAATTCATTAACAGCTAAATCAAAAGATGAAGAATACAAGATTTTACAAGAAAACAGAATTGATAAAACTGTTGTTCTACTATATACAGATAAAATATTAGATGTTGAATCAAGAGTTAAAAACTTGGAGATTATACTTGAAAAAACAAAAAGTTATAGCATAGATAAACTTTTAGTTGACACATTTGTGATGGATTTACCATCGTTATCAGCGGCGATGAAGGCGGCCATAGATGTCAAGAAGAAATATGGTCTACCTGTAGGTTGTGGAGCACACAACGCCGTTTCTACGCAGAGGAAAGCTTTTAAAGAAAGATTTGGCGCTGAATGGGTTAAAGTAATGGAGCTTTCATCAAATCTTGCCCCAATAGTTATAGGATCTGATTTCATCTTATACGGACCAGTAGAAGCGTCAAATGAAGTATTTGCAGCCGTATATGCGATATATTCATCTTATAGATATCTAAAAAGGTTCAATCTAGGTATACAACTATAACATGACCTTATTTTTGAAGTGATTTAGACTTTTCGAGACTTATGGCGTCAACTAGATATTTATGATTATGAAAAGTGCTGTAATACGATTATGGAGCCCTATATGATGTTCTTCGCCTCTTGTTATGTTTCTTCGAAAATTTCTTAACATTTATTAAGTTCCTCATCTAAAAAGGTGAAGAACTATGTCGAAACTTTAAGATCTTCGATTGTGATGGTTTAGGTATTCATAAGAACTAAATAATTCATAAAAAGATTATTCGTATTTAGATTTACATTCTATTTCTTCCTAATAATTTTAAAGATTATATAAGAAGCACTACTTACGACAGCCACCAATAGGATTACTGTAGTACCTGTTAGAATTTGTATTAGATTTTGAGAAGGACTCTGGGTGTATACTATGGTAGTCGTTATAGTTATTGGAACATACATGGTTTTAGATACCTCTAGTAATACGGTTTGCGTAGAAGTTTCGTATCCTATTATAGTTGATGTTGTAGTTTTATGTAGAGTTGTACTTAAGGTTATATTGAATTGCTGTATTTGTGTAACTGTATAGGTCTTCAGCAATGTAGTTGTAACAGTAGTTATATCAGTAGTAGTTGTAATTACAGTTGTTGGTAGTAATATAGCCATTGTTTTCTCTACTGTTGTTGTACTATAAGTCGTTGTGGTTGTTATTATTTTCTCCGTTACTGTTGACATAATTGTACTATAGATAGTTGTTGTAGGTATAATTACCTTGGGCGGTGTTGAGTAGATTCCTTTTACTCTCTCAAGCTTAAGCTCCGTATAAGCTTCGAAGGTTAAGAGGTTTATTAGGATTATTCTGAAGGTGCCTCCATCAAAAGCCCCGAAAGAGAACCGTATTATTGGTTTTGTGTAGTTTATTCTAAATATAGCTACAACGTTGTTATTTAGATCTAAAACGAAGCCCACAACATCTATGCAATACTCTACTACACATGTTGTTAAACTTCTAAATGTGCCATTGATGACATCGCCAGGGTTTAGATTTATCGGTATGGCTACGTAGTAAGTAGGAGGTATATCAATTCTACCTAAGTATACCACCTCCCCTATCACGTTTGGTGCTACTATATTATTAAATGATAAGATGCAGAGTAATGAGGTCAATATTATGAAAAATGCTACATTAGCGGTACTTTTTCTTGAAATGTACCTAACTATACCCATACGGAACGCCTACTAGATGCATCTCTAACATGTACTAGAGTACTTTATACTCCTTTAGTGTGCTATAAGCTTTAGCGCAGATTATCAAAAACTATTGAAAAGTTTATGATATTTATTTCTTAAGTTCTGCATAATATTTCATGTGAATTAACTTGAATAGATGTTGCTTGAACAAATTAATTAATTGATTTAATCGAAAGCTATCATAACCTCTTCGAGATGTCCTGATGGGAAGACTTAAGTTAAAACTTGCATCAAATTACTGCATTCCTTTAGGGTATAATCTATAGAAGCTTGTTGTTCATATTTAGGGACGTTAGAGTGGAAATTCACAGCAGAGTTTGTGTAGTTTAGCTCGATGTATTATGTAAATTGAAATATTTTAAGTAGAAATAATTATAGTTACTACATTATGTAATCTCGATTTTACTACTTTTATATTAGGTAGGTAATATGTTGAACTGCTTAGGAGGGTTTAGCTACTATAATCAATGCTTTAGCAGGGCACATAGATATGCAAGCCGGTTTTAATCCACCTTTCCTTAATAAGAAACAGAGGTCGCAGTTTACTATCTCTCCTCTACTTATTCTGATAGCTTTTATAGGGCAGGCGTATAGACAGTCCATGCATTTATTGCATTTTTTTATATCTATTATTATCTCGCCTAGATCCCCTCTGACAATAGCATCTCTTTTGCATGAAGCTTGACATTTGGCATTAACGCAGTGGAAGCATGATGTTGGGATCACTAATCCTTCATCTGTTTTCTTGATCTTTATGTAGGATTTACCGTCGTGTACAAAGCCACATATAGCGTTACATGATTCGCAACCAATACAGCGTATGTAGTCGAAGATTCTTACGAAAGGCGCCATGGATGTACATGCGTTTAAATCTACTTCTACATATTTACTAAGGAATCCACAGAGTGTTTTCGGCATATTTTCATTCCATGTGCTAAGCTCTATAGCTGTTTTTTGTACTCTTCTCAATTTCTTTAAGATATCCTCAACTCTTATTTTTTCTCCAGATAGCGCTATGTCAATGATCTTTGCAGCTTTTAGAGCGTGATCTATGGCAAGGCCTACCTTGGAGGGACCTAGAACTACATCGCCTACAGCGAAGATGTTTGTATTTGGAATTCTGTAGTCGTTTCCAACTATAAGCTTTCCTGAAGAATCTAGGTATTTAACTAGGTTTCCAGAGTAGATAGGCGGTGAGGGTGTTTCCCCTACAGCTAAGATTACCATATCGGCTTCTATAATATGTTCTGTCCCTGAAATAGGCATAGGTTTTGGTCTTCCAGTTTCGTCAAGTGACCCTAGTTCAACTTTTACGAATTCAACACCTTTTGCATATCCATTATCGACAAGAATTTTTTGGGGTTGAACTAAGTCAACCCATTTAACGCCTCTGGTTATGAGTTCCTTAATTTTATAAGAGCCTGCGGGAGCTTCCTTGATTGTTCTTCTATATGTTAGGTAAATCTCTTTAACTCCTATGAGTAAACATTCTTCAGCTACGTCAACGGCTGAAAGACCTGCCCCAATAATTACAACCTTGTTAAAATTCCCTATGTAGTTGTTTTTAGCTAGACCTAGTTCTGCTAATCTCCGCTTGTATAGAAAATTCAGCGCTGTAACGACGTTCTTAGCGTTTTCACCCTCAATACGTAAATATCTTGATCTCCAAGTTCCAGTTGCAACTATGATGCCGTCATATTTCCCTGACAACTCAGTTAAATCAATTTTTTTCTCAACAAATTCATCGCCCTCATCGTGACCTTCCCCTACTGAGACCTTAGTCCTTAGGAAAAACTTTACCCCAAAGTTTTGTTCAAGATCTTTCCAACCTTCAAGTATTTCTTCAAAGGGAATCCTGTAGCGAGGTATAGCAAAGGACATTAATCCACCAGGGTAGGGGAGCTTGTCATATACATCAACTTCGTATCCTCTGCACGCAAAATACCCAGTTACCGCAAGTCCTGCTGGTCCTGCACCAATGATAGCAATACGTTTTTTAATGGTGTATAAAGGCTCCTTGCATAAAAACGCGAACTTCATTGAGATCCCCAGTGATTTTAAGCAAAAGTATTAGGATCTAGTTTAAAAAATTAATAAGTACTTGATCATCTAACACCCTTGGGGATTTTGTGTGCGGATACTTGTCAACGTATATATGGATTTAGCTAAGAAACTAGGTTGGAGGAGAAGAGAGTTTGTAATTGATAAAAATAAGGTGACTTTTAGAGAGGTAATATCGTTATTAAGAGATTTAGAGAATATAATTAGCGGAGACATTAACGAATTCATAATCCTAGTCAATGGTGTAAACATTAAGTTATTGAATGGTCTGGACACAGAGATAGCTATTGATGCAGTAATAGACATTTTCCCGCCAGCTGCTGGGGGAATTGGGTTTAGTTGAAACCTATAATCACCTTTGTATGTTTTTGCATATCTTAAATTCTTAATTTATGGTTTCCTGCACAGTTGGTTTTTCGTTTTTCACAAATAAAAGTGCATGAGATAACCTTACGCATAACATACTTGTACAGAGTATTAAACATTACTTTGTGCAGATATATACAGAGAATGTAAGTGTTTAATCACTTAAGGTTAACACTAGCTTTATATAGTAGTTCACGTAGTTTAAGGCTGTAGTTATCGGGTGGACCCAATGCCTCTAGGAGGATACATGGGTAAAATTCTAAGGGTTAACCTGACCTACGGTAAGGTATTAGTTGAGGATTTACCACAAGAGGATGTATTGAGAAAATGGGTTGGAGGTAGAGGGTTAGGAGTATACTATATGCTTAAGGAAGTGAGCCCAAAGGTGGATCCCCTGAGCCCAGAGAACAAAGCTATTGTGGCAACAGGTCCTTTAACTGGGGTTACAGGTATTCCTTCCTCTGGAAGATGGTGCTCTGTAACAAAATCACCTCTAACAAATACTGTTCACGATTCTCATAGTGGTGGTAAATTTGGTCCAGAGCTAAAGTTTTCAGGCTTCGATTTAATTATAGTAGAGGGTGCTTCTGAAAGACCAGTCTACCTATGGGTTTACGATGGAAAAGCCGAGCTAATAGATGCAAAACACCTATGGGGAAAAGATGCCCATACCACAACCGACGCCATTAAAGAAGAGCTTACACCGACAATTGGCCATGATGAGGCTAAAGAGATTAAAGTTGCCTGCATAGGTCCAGCAGGCGAAAACTTGGTTAAGTTCGCTTGTATTATAAATGATAAGAACAGAGCTGCTGGTAGAGGTGGTCACGGAGCTGTTTGGGGCTCCAAGAAGCTAAAGGCTATAGCTGTTCGCGGTCATATGAAGCCCCCTGTAGCTGACGAAGAAAAGCTTGAGGAAGTAGCTCTGAAATCTATGGAGCTTGTAAAAAGATCTCCTCTGACTTCTCAATCTTTACCCAAATATGGTACTGCAGTCTTAGTCAACGTAATAAATGCTCATGGTATATTCCCAACAAGGAACTTCAGAACAGGTGTCTTCCCAGAAGCCGATAAAATTAGTGGTGAAAGAATAGCAGAAGAGATTATGGACTGGAAAATGGCCGAAGAAGAAGCTTGTTGGGGATGCGAGATAAAGTGCGCAAGATATACAAGAATAACTAGACCCCCATTCACTGGTGAAGGAGGGGGCCCCGAATACGAAACTGTTTGGTCTTTAGGTGCAGCTACAGGAACAAGCGATCTAGCAGCTGTTTCTAAAGCACACTTCCTCTGTAACGAACTTGGATTAGACCCCATATCTATGGGTGTAACAACAGCTACGCTTATGGAACTTGTTGAGCTCGGTAAAGTACCTAGGGAAAAACTTAGAGGACTTAAGGTTGAGTGGGGTAACGGAGAGGCAGTAGTAGAGCTTGTATGGAGAACAGCGTATAGATCAGGTATAGGTGACGACTTAGCCGAAGGAGCTGCTAAACTCGCTCGAAAATACGGTGCACCAGAGATAGCTATGGTGGTTAGAGATCAAGAGCTTCCTGCCTACGACCCTAGAGGTGTACAAGGACATGGTTTAGCTTATGCGACCAGTAATAGAGGTGGATGCCACTTGAGAGCATATATGATAGCACCAGAGATTGCAGGTGTGCCACAACTTCTTAACAGGTTTGAAACAAAAGGTAAAGCTGAATGGGTTAAAGAATTCCAAGATGTGTTTGCAACGCTAGATAGCTTAGTTGTGTGTAAGTTCGTCTCATTCGCATATTGGGTAGATGTGCTAGCTGAACAGTTATCTGCTGTAACTGGATGGAGTATATCGGCGGACGAATTTAGAAAGATAGGTGAAAGAATATACAATGCTGAAAGAGCATTCAATGTCCTAGCGTTTGGCGATGGAGAAGAATACGATACATTGCCGAAGAGATTACTTGAGGAACCTATGCCTGAAGGACCCACAAAAGGTTATGTCACTAAATTAAACGAGATGCTACCAGATTACTACAAGGTTAGGAAGTGGGTTAGAGGGAGACCCACAAAAGCAAAACTAGAGGAGCTAGATCTAAGATGGGTTGCCGATTTATTAGAGAAAGAAGGTTTACTACCAGAGTAACTGTTGAAAACCTTTAAAATAAAAAATATATTTTTATTATTTTGCTTCTCAGGTAGCTAAGCTGATGATATTTATGTTCGAAGTACATACCCGTGATTGGATTATAAAGCTTAATCCGGAGTCACACCCCGATGAACTTGTTGTAGAGGTTGCTTCAACATGCAATATGAATTGCCTCCACTGTTTCAGGAAAAGTGCAAAAGAACTTGAACCAAGCAATATGGATATGCAATTATTTGAGAAAGTACTAAACGAAGGCATTAAGAGTGGGGTAAAGAAAATAGTGTTCACTGGATGGGGTGAACCTTTTACCCATCCCAGGCTAGATTATATTGTTAGAATTTGTAAGAAACACAGATTAGAGGTAGCAATTAATACAAATGGGTTGCTTCTAGGAGAGTTTATGGATTTAATAGTCGATTATGTTGATGAATTATATATATCGTTAGACGCTGCTACAGCTCAAATGCATAGTTATATTCGAGCTCCAAAAGTATTTAGTTATATAATTAAAAGCGTAGAAGAATTAACTAAGGTTAAGCAGGAGAGGGGATCGCTAAAACCTTACCTAAAGGCTTTGTTTACTGTTACTAAGGTTAATGTTAACGAGATAGAAGGTTTGCAGAGTTTAACAAGAGATTTAGGCTTTAATGAAGTTGTATTCTCGTTTTCAATTCCGTATAACAGCATAGATGATGCTGGATGTTTAAGCTCTATTGAATGTATAGATAGCTTCTTCTTAAAACTTCGAGAAGCTATGAGTAAGCTTAGGGAAATCGGTTTAGGTATAACAACACCACACACCCTATACAAACCCGGTACTAGGTGTCCTTTTGCTACGAATAGAGCTCTTTTCATAAGAAGCGATGGAGCAATAACCCCTTGCATCTACTACGCGTATAGCTGGTCTCCATCGATCTTCGGTATTAGAAGGAATGTAAAAGCTGTTGTTCTAGGTTACATAGGGAAGGATAATCTTATTGATGTTTGGAGGAAAAAATACGCTAAAATGTTCTACAAGTTAAGTTTGCGGCGATCTATACCTTCATGTCTAGCATGTACTCTTGTAGAGTACTGCATTAAGACGAGAAGTAATGAAGTAGATTGCTTAGGAAATGAACCAAACTGTGGTCATTGCCCCTTCTACCATAACCTTACTTTTTGCCCGCTATAAAACCGGTGCCCTCTTGTTGTACTATTGCGAACATTAGTTGTAAGGGATTTGCTGAAGGTTTAATATGTAGATCCTTTAATAGATAAAGTAGCTGCAGAAGATATAATGTAGTGTTCTTTTAATTCTTTCGTTTTTATTTATGGAGAGGCTATAGATTTTTATGCGTTGTTGATGATGTAAGCCCTGGTGGTAAATATGGGTGTATACGAGGTTATACTCTCGAGACGTAGTATTAGAGCGTATAAACGTGAACCTATAATGAGAGAAAACCTTGAGAAAATTCTTGAATCAGCTAAATGGGCTCCAAGTGCAGGAAATAGACAGCCGTGGCATTTCGTGGTAGTACTTGATGAACAAATCAAGGAAAAACTTGTACCTGCTTGCAGAAACCAAGGTTTTATAAGGGATGCCGCGTGCGTAGTTGTTGGGCTCGCTGATTTAGAAAGATCTCCTAAATGGGCTATTGTAGATACAACTATTGCTTTGGAGCATATAGTACTAGAAGCTACAGAACTCGGCTATGGAACATGCTGGATTGGTGCATTCGATGAAGCTGAAGTCAAGAAAATCCTTAATATACCAGATAAATACAAAGTAGTCGCATTAATACCAATCGGTGTACCAGCTGAATCGCCACCACCAAGACCGCGTAAACCATTAAAAGAAATAGTCTCTTTAAATACCTTCGGTAATCCATGGTAATTAGCTGAACTAATACTAATATTGTATTTAGACTTATTAAACAAGTTTTTATTTAAAAGATGCCTTTAAATTCCTCTTAAACCTTGCCACGATTAATCCAACTACAACGTTAGACAGGGCTTTACTTTTCACCTGCCACCTCACCACACAAGAGATCGGTTTATAAACAGCTCCTTTTCGTAGGTGGACAAACTGAAAGCTAGAAGATTAGAAAGATTGTTCAGGCTAGAGTGCACATTATTCACCATCCTCTCCTACGAGGATAGGGATAGTGTTTTGAACAAATTCGTGAGTCTCATGGTGTCGGCGAGAGAGGGTGTCCTGTTTACGCATGGAGGATGGAGAGGTTTGTGTACGTGGTATACAAAGTGTATGTGAATCTCGTGGACTTCTACATGAGGGCCTCTGCAGAGTCTATACAGTACTTTGGTGCGAAACATATGTGGATGCCATGCCTAAGCCTAAGGTTTTTAGGTTAATGAACCTCCGCATGCTTCTATTCGAGGACAACGTGTATGCGAGGATCCTCGTAGCCTACAGATTCGCAAAGCATCTCCCTGAGGGCTTCCTCTACAGCCTCTTCAACGACGTCTCGGAGGTAGCGCTAACATTCAGATCTACAGAGAAAGATCTAGAAGGCCTTCTCTGGCGGAAGATCTATGACAAAGCTTATTACAGATCCCTACAGGATCCCGGAGAAGGTTAAGACTGCAGCTGATGGGATATTACCAGAGATTATCATGAGTACAATTTTACAAGCTAAGGCCTCAGGGGTTCTTGGTGTATGGATAGAGGTGGTTGGAGAACATCTAGCAAGCTTCTATCACCGAGATTTGTAGACAGGTTCATATGGCCTTACATAGTCGAAATTGCTGATAGACTTATAGTCGAAGGATTGACACCCGTATTCCATTAGGACCAGGAGTGGACACTCGACCTCCCAAGGATTAAAGAACTAAGGGAGTGCGAAGGGAAATGCGTACTAAATCCTGATGGTGTGACCGATTTGAGGAGGTTTAAAGAGCTAAGAATAGATATGGCTGTTATGGGCGATGCTCCATCAATACTTTTAGCATATGGTACTCCAGATATGGTTGAAAACTATGTTAGAAAATTGATAGACCTATTTATGGATAGGAGCACAAGGACTTATAGTGGCCCTAGGATGTGAGGCCCCAATAGATACAAAGCCAGAGAACATAAAGACCATGGTAAAAGTAGCCATAAAGTACAGTAAAATGGTGTAGCTATGAAGAGCTTTTTAATAAAGTTATTATTTTATGATCTATTATCCTCCTTATTCCTGAGAGCGAAGAGATGTTTGGATTAAGTTCTCTACGTTTAAAACTTTTTGTTGGTTATTGCTCTATTTCAGATGCGGTATTTTCGTTAACTTCGATGTGGTGTATCTCTAGCCCTTCTACGCTTTTGCTTAGTATCTCAATCAACTTTTCCATTCTTCTCTCCAATCTGGCATGGATCTCTTCCCTCAAGTATTTCTAAGGTAGGAAACCCTTAAGCTTTACAGGGAATAAGTTAACTATTATGAAGAGCTCTAGTCTGTAGTTTTTGAGTAGTCTCGCCTTAGGGCATCTATGCTCAACTCTTTTACGTTATTTAGTCTCCTTTAGCAGCTTTTAGTCTACATAAAAGAATTTAATATATTTTATTTTAATTAAAAATAAATTGTATTCTTTATTTATTTAATTCTTATTTAGTGAACCATTCTTCGAAATGAAGAATAAAGATAGTGAGAAAACAAGAAGCGACGACTGTACGGTTTAGATGAGGAGCTCTAAGGTTGCAGATTCTTCAGAGACTTTCAACCAGCTATGGTAGTTTGTATGGCGGTGCTAACTTGGTGGAAACTTCTTGAGGTGAGTTTTTAGAAAATGTCTCTAACCCGCTGAATACTTGTATACTGCTAGTAGTAGTATGCCATGGTAGCATCTGTAGCTTTTTGTATTCGTTGATGTTGTTAAGGTCATAGACTCTGATAGATTATGAACGTAATTGCATGGCTGATGCTCATCACATATAATAAGCTCTATGTTTTTAAGCGTTGAAGTTTCCAATTGTTGGTGCGGCGGCCGGGATTTGAACCCGGGATCTCCGGCTTGGCAGGCCGGCGTCCTAGACCAGGCTAGACGACCGCCGCAACCATTAGAAGGGTTTTTGTGGAACTAAATAAGCGTTATTGATCTTGTTTACCTCCAATCCTTATCGACTACCGTATGTGGAGGAACATCTTTGTATACTACTACTCCTGGGTATATGGTTGCATAGGAGCCTATTTTTACGCCGGGCATTATTGAGACGTTTATTCCGGTTTTTGTGTATCCTCCTATAACTGCTCCCATTTTTCTTCTACCCGTATCCATTCTTTTGCTTTCTATAGTCATTTTCACTGTTTTGTCGTCGAATCTTAGGTTTGCTACAAGTGTTCCAGCACCCAAATTCACATTTTCGCCGATAATGCTGTCGCCGATGTATGTTAGGTGTGCCGCGTGAGCGTTTTCAAGGATGATACTTTCTTTTACTTCTACCGAGAAACCTATATGAGCTTTCTCTTCTATGGACGTGTAAGGTCTTATATAGCTATTTGGACCTATAGAAGCGTTTTTGCCTATGTAAACAGGGCCTTCAATATATGTAGCTCCTTTAATTGTCGCCCCTTCTTCAATTATTACAGGACCTCTAATTGTGACAAAGTTCTCTACGTCTCCTTTTATAATCTTTTCTCTTAATCTAGATAACTCAAGTTTCAAAACTTTAAGGAGATCCCATGGATATCCCATATCTTGCCAGCAATTGCTAGGGATCCTTAAAGCTATAAAGTTATACCCCTTCTCACGTGCTATAGATACTAGGTCTGTTAACTCATACTCACCTCGTGGTGAAATACTTATTTTGTTAACGAGTTTAACTGTATCACGTCTCAATATGTATATACCGCTGTTAATTATTCCAGGGCTTTTTTCAACGGGTTTTTCTATTATATCTAGAACAAAACTATTATCTAGGACCAGCTTACCGTACCTAGAAACATCCTCTACATCGACGCCAACAATATAGTTATCTCTTTTGTTAATAACAGGGAAAAGAACCTTAGATACCAGGTCTATATCTATGTACAGGTCTCCGTAGGTAACAACCATATCATCTTCATAGCGATCAGCAACAGTTTTTAACGCATGCCCAGTACCAAGTTCTTCACCTTGATCAATAAAATCAACATCTATACCAATTTCACCAGCTAGGTGCTTGGCTCTATCAATAACCTGCTCTTTGAGGTACGAAACAATTAGAAGTACTTTTTCTACACCTAATCTCTTCATAAGTTCTAAGTGTAATTGAATAAGAGGTTTGCCAAGTATGGGAAGGAGTACTTTAGGCCTTGTTTCAGTTAAAGGACTTAATCTTCTACCTTTGCCGGCGGCTAGTATAACCCCAAGCATACTGCATACCCTAGGCTATGCTTAAAGGACTAAGCATAAGAACCTAACGTAGTAATCGATGAAATGAACTAGGAACAATAAAGTTATATCATAGAGAATAAATAGTGGATGAATTTTAAATTAACCCCCGAAAATGGCCTCAAGTACGCCAGGTCTAGGTATAATCGCTGCTTTCTTAGGACCTTCACCTGTGGGTACTTGTAATAGTTTTGACTTCGTAAACTCTACTTTTCTTACTGGATATATCTTCTTTATCTCATTGAATATCTCGGTAACTAAGTCTCCAAAGACCATACCTGTTACAAACTCATCGAATGTTTTTTCAGCGGCTATCTTAGTTAAGAGATCCATCATAATCCTTCTTATCGAATGTCTTTGGCTAGTTGAACACCTATATGTAGTCCAAGCCATAATTGTTGGTCTTAGAACGTAACCATCTTTTGTAGCTACATCAACTATTGCTGTTATCTTGCTACTTTTCCTTCTTGTTAAGCTTCTTAAATAGTCTCTAGCTAGCTCATGTCCTTTAAATACCGTGTACGCTTCGAATTTATTAGGATCTACTTTGTAAACTTGTAAATACAAATGAACATGTACTTGAGTTATATCTCCTGTTAAATCGTATAACGTTATTTCAACTATTCTTCCTAAGAGTTTCCAAGGTTCATCGCTTGGCGTTGTTGTTACAGGTATAGAGCCAAATACTGTAGGAGCTGTTACTGTATACCACTTTTTAAGTCTCCACCTTTCCCTACCTGTTAACCTAAACCTTGCACTTTTAGACGACATAGCTTGGCTACCCTGCTGGCTTAACCCTTTCTGTGGAATAGCTTAAAAATCTTAATAGTTGTTTACCTCATATCAATAGAAGAGAGAGTCTTTAGGGCGAGATTTGCGTGAACTAGTACATCATCGATAGTGTTTCTCGCAGTTAAAACACTTGTATCTTCCGATTTAACATCTACGATAAAAATACTTTGATGGCAGCTCATCTCTATGATAATACCTTTAGGTACTTCAACATTATCGGGTTCAAGCGATTCTAAAACACTATCGCAAATTTCTCTAGAACTCATCGATATCTGCACAGTTATACGTACTATCATTTGAATACTTCACCTAAGTCTTGAAGCGCCTTAAATACAGCGTAACCTCTTTCAATAGCTAGCTCCTTATCGTAAGGCCATCTAGGAGCTACAAAAGGTAAAGGAAGGAGAAACTCCTTTCCATTGGTAAATACTGTAACATCCTCTGTAACTCCGATGGATCTTAGAATCTTATGTACTGTAAATAAGGGAGGCATTCGGCTAACAGTTGATATATCTACAACCCCCACCTTAATGCCCTTAACTATGACTTTCTTAATATTGGCTCCGCTTACAACATAATCAATGAGATCTTTGATTGGCTTGGACATGTACTCGAAAACACCTTTAGCTATATCTATTATTCTACTATCCATGCATACATAGATTAGTGGATCAACACCCTGCAAATCTATGTAGCTGTATAAATTATATGTAGCTTCGTAAACATCATCTATAGGTGTAGCATCTTTTAGGATTATCTTTGGACCAACAAGGGATTCGCAAGACCTACAATACGATGAAAGTTTAGAAGCAAGGATTTCAATAAGCTTTGATTTAGCTTCATTACTTGATAAAGAGCCACCTACTTCTTCTAAAAGCTTTTTACAGCCATCATAATTTAAGGATACCCCTAATACGTAAGGATCAACAGTTTTTGCAAGAGCTTCAACAACATCTCTCCTTGGATAGCCGAACAATCTTAATGTTTCCAACATGGAGAATAGGTTTTTATCTACTGCTTCCTCTAGTAAAGCTCTATGAACTTCAATAATGTTTTTATCGTAAGTGGAGCTTCTACTTAACGATAGCATAGCTATAAGCGATAGCATCTCTATGTATCTAGGAACTAGTATCTGCTTCTTCAGCTCCCTAAGTAAGTGCATAGTCGATGATGAGATTATCTTGGGATCCCTACCCACCAGCTCATCTATGTGAATAATTTTTACTCCACTTACAGGTGTTCTTTGAAGAACTTTTACCAGTAGAATAGAGGATCCAGGGTCCGAAGGTTTTGATGCTTCATAGAATGTAGCTAAGTATGCTTCTACATCTTCTTCGCGCGCCACCCTTAACAATAAAGACGATGTTATGATGGCGTCGAGATCGGCTGAGAATACTATGTACATATGTTTAACGCTTTTTATATATGATATTACATTTACCAGAGGCGCGGCTGACATCGTTATCTCAATATATTGCAGGCCTAGAAAAGTTCTTTACAATTTTAGGTTGATTATCTCTGCTGTGTAGCTTGCTGAAGTTCTGCAATAGTTCCTCTACCTAGGTATTGGGAAACCCAGATCTCAGCTTTTGCAGGATCATACTCAAAGTCATGGGGTAGCTTACCTAAGTTTTTGTAGTAATTCACTAGAGCTCTTATCCTAGACTCTATCTCTATTAGTCCACGCATACTGGTTGTATCCTTGGGGTGCTCTTTTAAGTGCCTCCTAAGGTTAACGGCTCTAGCCATAAGTCTTAGGAGATCTTCAGGGATAGGATATTTAACACCATACTTCTCGAGGAGTTTCATTAACTTCATACCCGTTACACTCTTAACCAACGGTACACCGTATTGATCCCTTAGTATAATCCCTATCATTGAGGGCATGTATCCCATCCTAGCAAGTTCCGCTGCTAAAGCTCCTATCTCTTCTGCACCATACCTTACCCACTTAGGTGGACCTACTCTAACCGGTCTTACTGAATGAGATTGCCCTTTATCTCTTCTCTTGCCAGCCATAGGTTATCCCAACACCACCTATCGCGAACTTATCTATGTAACCATGTATATAAGCTTATCTTTATTTGCCACAATCCATTTACCTAATGCCTCGAAAGCTCTTCCTCTATGCGAAAATTTATTTTTCTCCTCAGTATCCATTTCGGCAAAAGTTCTTCCATCCCCTTCTACTGGTATAAATATTGGATCGAAGCCAAACCCTTTAGATCCTCGTATTTCGTAGGCTATAAAGCCTTCGGCAACCCCCTTGAACATCCGTACCTCCCCCTCATTTAAGGCTAAAGCAACAACAGCCTCAAATCGAGCTCTTCTATTATTTTCACCTTCAAGGAGCTTTAGAATCCCGTTCAATCCTATGGTTTTATAAACATAATTACTGAAAGGTCCAGGAAAACCCTTCAACACCTCTATAAATATGCCTGAGTCTTCGACTATAACAGGTTTTTTAACAAACCTATAGGCTTCAAGTACCGCATATCTAGCAATATCATCTAGTAGCTCGCTTTGAATCTCGATCTTTTTAACATCTATTAATTCGAGGCATACACAGTATTTATTAAGTACTTTTTGGGCTTCCTCTAGCTTATGTTTATTATTTGTAGCAAAGTACAGCTTAATCATTTTAGTGACCACACTCCTCTTAATTTTCTTTCAGCTACATATCTACCCATCCTCCTTATGTAGTTAACCATGCTTAGAACTTTACTTGTGTAATCCCCTCTAACCTCTCTGTAACCCTCAATGAAACAACGTTTGACTAAGTCTTCAACCGCATGGTGTGCACTTTCAACAGATCTAAAGAATATGTGAATATCTATAGCCTGATCTTCTAATCTGCTTACAAAGTTTGTTAACCCAAAATCTATTAAGTATACGTCTCCCGAGTTCTTGCCGATGAGTATATTACTTGTAGTTACATCTCCATGAATTATAGAGTTTTCGTGAAGTTTTGCTACATAAACCCCAACAGTCCTACATACGCTGCATACTTCATCTAGGCCAAAATTTTCTATTAAATCACGAAAAACCAACCCATTAACGTATGTCATTATTATCAAGCCTTCTTCTAAATCGGCATAAAGTGGAATTGGTGCATTAATTCCTAGAGAAATAGCTTTTAGTAGTGCTTTAGCTTCAGTTGCCGTCCGTGATTTTCTGAAGTCCTTGTCTAGTTCTGGGGGGATATATGGTTTAGGAAATCTCCATTTAACAACCGCATCGATATCAAGAAATGTACACTTAGCTATGATAGCTTCAGCTCCCATACCCAGTAATTCAATATTTCTTAATACGTATTTTTCTTCAGTACCTGAAACCGAGATTACATTTATCTTCTCAGATAAGAGGTTCCCTAGAACATTGAGTAACTCTGTAAAAACTTCTACCTCCAATAGATGTCTACCTCATCAACTCGCCATCTTTGATTAACCACAGCTTTCCTAGGTTCAATAACAATACCCGATCTATACATTAAAAGCCCTGTCCACGCAATCATAACCCCATTGTCTACAGCATACTTAGGTGGAACAATCCCTAATTCAACACCGTATTTTCTGGTCATCAACTCAAACTTTTCTCTAAGAATGGGGCTTGCTGCAACACCTCCTACGATCATGACCTCTTTCCTTTTAGTATGCATAAGAGCTCTTGCAGCTACCTCTATAATACTGTTATAGGCTATTTCTCTAAGAGTTAAACATATGTCGTGTATATCTTCTCCTCTTTTGTAAGCCCTGATTGCAGCAGTATATAAACCTGAAAATGATACATCCTGCCCTCGGACGACATATGGAAACTCTGTTAATAATTTTGTTCCCCCTTCTGCACATCTATCTATGACATGAACTCCGTTAACTACATACGGTGGCGCTAACCCTACATCTCGTGCTAAAGAATCTAATAGATTGCCTAACGCTATATCCAGTGTTTCGCCAAAAACTCTATATCGCTTATTAACTAGGGCAACTATCATCGTGTTACCCCCCGAAAGGTATACTATGATTGGTTCTCTTAGCTTGGTTAGCCTCAACCCTATTTCAATATGCGCTACAGCATGGTTGACAGGAACAAGCGGTTTACGTAAGTATGATGCAATAGCTCTAGCTGCAGTTGCCCCGACTCTAAGACAAGGACCCATACCAGGTCCTAAAGCTACTGCAATAACATCTATATTTAAAGGGTTTAATTTAGATGACTCCAACGCCTTTCTTATCACATCGGGTCCGTGTTCAACAAAAAATCTTGATGCTTCCCTTGGGTGTATTCCTCCTTCCTTGGATTCGTATTTAACTCTTTCATCTGCTAATATAAAATCTTCATCTCTATTCACTACAATACCAACACCAAAAGTATGGGCTGTAGACTCTATACCTAGCACTATCACGCCGTTTTTTCCTCTATAAATAACGTATAATTACATTTCCCACAATGCCAACGAGACCTGCCAACTCTATGAAATGCCATTACTGAGCCGCATCGAGGGCAAACCTTATTTTTAATCCTAATTCTACCTGCTGAATAATCGAATTCATAGAGTTTGGATCTGAATCTTTTCTTACCTTCATTTGGCATAGTCTATCACCGGAACTATATCTGTATCCTATTTCTTTTTAATGTATGCTTAAGCTCTGTTTTCTTCATTGTATCTTCGTCTACGTATATATGTATGTGAGCTTTTGATATACCGGTGCCGTACTCAGTAGAAACACTTTTCACAACTACAAGATCCTCAGAAACACCGTATGCTTTAGCTATAACGTTTCTCAGGAAATGCTTCTGTGGTGTACCCGTAAATATATGCTCTATATGTACATCCACTTCAAGTCTCTTTAATAACTTGTTAATATCTTCGTTTACTATAGTTAAACTTGTAGATTCATCTAATTTCACTACTTTGCCTCTATTTCCAAGCCTACGTTCTAGCTCAACTATATCCATAGGTCCACCTCTGCAACTGTGAATTACTATAGATGTTTATAGTTACACACCGATTTTTAAAGCGTATCTACCTGGAATCTTGATATTAAGCATTTTTGCTACTTCGGATTTTTCAGGGTCTAACACTAGCACCATACCGCTCCACTCAAAGGTGAACTCTGTAGAGCTACATATAGGGCATTTCTCTTCTTCTGGTTTTACTAGTGCTTTGCACTTCATGCACGCTTTAAACGATTTAGTACTTTTACTCATAACGTCACCTACGATCCATAGATAGCTATTGCTCTAAAGTTCAAAAAGTTTTTATGGTGAATAAACAGAACTTGTTCTGATAACATATATGATGTGGATTAAGGAAAGATGTAAAATAGTATCTTTTCCGATAAATTCGATAACGTATAGCTTTAAAGCATTCAATGAATATGTGCGTAACATTTTCAGCTTAGCTCATACTACAAATGTATACATACTACTTGAGCCTACACCAATGCCCATAAAAATCAACAGTATAAAACGATATATTGTTTTTCCATTGCTCTCAGCTGTTATATGCGATAACACTACCCTTAGACTATTCGATAAAGTACACGAAATCGTAGACGGCGCATGGGCAAAAGTAGGTATTGTTCTACCTTTTGTAAACACCGCCTTATGTGGTTCTGCTAAAGCTTTTAACCTATACCTAGATATCAACCCAATTAAAGGTACCCCGTACTTATGCTCGGACCGAGCATTTATAGATTATGAAATAGGCGAGAAAATACTTAGTGGAGGATTTATAGAAATAATAAGTAATCGAAAAGAACTAGGACACAAATTGGTTGCTGAAAATTCATGGGAACCTCTACAGACGTTCATACATAACATTATAAATTTTGTTCAATCCAATCAATCTAATACCGTACTGTTCAGTCCTACAACTATCAGCAAAAGTTTGTACCCATATGTAAAGACACTTGTATCTGTAGATGGTAAACCAGCTGTAATGAGGTTAGGAAAAGGAATAATATTCAGTATTGATACAGCTACAGAAATTGCTTCTATTCTCTACCACATATTAGTTTTAATAACGCACATTATGCCCATAGAGGCATAGAATGATCTGGTATTCATTCAGACATCGGGCCCTCATCACATTTTCAGCGCTTTTAACCTACATCATCTACACATTACTAACTATTAGTTCCTCTCAATGTACTTGCAGCGGTTAAGAATTTAAAACAATTAATGAATATTGAGTCTATAGATGATGTGACTTTTAATGAACAAGTATAGGTTTTAGGGATAATTTATCTAAATAGATTGCAAGTTAAAACTATGTAGGTTTCTTTTATTCTCTTATTGAATACATTTTCCAGGATTTTCAAATTAACAACATATTTTATCTTTACTCAGTTATTAAGAAAACCGTAGTTTATACTTTATGGTAATATTATTGCTATAACTATGAAAACTAGTCCTAAAAGTAATGTTAGTACCCCTAAGTACTTCACCTTTATGTTTAGGAGGGCTTTAACAGCTTTGAATACCCCTGTAAGCAAGTAGTAACCAATAACTATTATTATTAGAGCTACACCTATCCATGCTAAAGTACTGGATATACTTGATGTATTGTTGAATAACGCCTTAGCTATTGTATCGAATACCGGTAATACTTCGTTAAACCCCATAATTGCCCCAGGTTAATCTCTATGATAAGGTATTTTATTAAAAATATAAATCTAATAAAAGAGTGGCTAGAAAAATAACGCTATTGAAAACTTATATATTATCTCAAACACTCCAAATATCGCGAGGTACGAACTAAGTAATTTTAAGGGTAGAGGTCTTTGAAAATATTAATAATTAGAGCAGAAGAAGGGAATATCAAGGATAAGCAGTTTATTGAAGGGGAGTTAGAGCAGGTACTTAAAGAGGTTGTTGTAAAGGCTTTAAATCTTTGGAACCCACAGCATTCAGATTTAGTTGTTGTTAAGCATAAGCATGAAGTTGGTTTACCATTGCCGCTGAAAAAAGAACAATACGATATGTATGCAAGATTTAACCTAAGACGAATTGGTGATAAAGCTGTGTTCGAAATACCAATATATGTTGTTAGTTATGAAAATGAGTGGATTGAAGACAGTATTAGGGATTCTAAGGTATTTGTGGTTGCTCCCTATGTAGATGAAGCTACGGCTTCTAATATTATTGAACTTGCTAAAAGTATTACTTCAACCGAAGAAGAAGTTGAAGAAGAATTTGAAGAAGAATAAGTTTTATATTATCTAAAGCCTTAGTTTCTCTTTCGCTTCTTGTTTGGCTTTTTCGTGATCATAATCTAGAGTTTTTTCATTAATCGGGAATTTAGTGAGTATCGGCATAGCGTTACCATCAACAATTGCAAATAGTTGTGGGAGCCAGGCCATCCCAAATTCATCTTTTTCACCATACGTAGAAACGTATTCATAGTCTTCTTCTTTAACTTCTAGTTCAACGTTAAGTTCCTTCGATAGCTCTTCTGCTAATTTCTTAAAGTGTTTATGTTGAGGCAAATAGCTTGCAGTTACAAGTACAAGCTTTTCTATAGGCATACCAACCACGATAGACATTTACGGGAGACACGGATATAAGTTGTAATGCTAGAAGCATCTTATATCTATGGATTTGACTACTTCCTCATATTAATTTCAACTATATCTCTATCTTCGAGTACATGATAAGGGCCAACTCTTTGTCCTGGATACTTAGCTGATGAACCCCATATTCTAGCGTATGCAAATTTCTCATAAAGGTCTTTGTGTATGATTTTAGCTACATCTATAACTGTTGTACCTCTTTTAACCACAAGAGGTTTAACTGAGGGTTTACCTATTGGAGGCTTGGTGTATATTCTTACTAAATCTAAAGTTTTGAATATAAGCTGACCTATATTTTCAAGACCTATTTTCTTTAACGCTGATATTGATGTAACAGGTATTTCCGGTGGTATAAATTCCCTAGCCTTCCTATGACTATAACCTGAGGAATCGAGGTCTATTTTATTGATTAAAACTATTGTTGGCTTATATATTATTGATTCGAAAAGGGATTTCTCAACTACATCGATATCGACTTCGCCGAAGACCTTTACTATGCCATGGTATATCCTGTAGGTGTTAAGTAGTTTTATAACTTCTTCTTCTGTACAAAGAAGTCTACCGTAGTATACGAATCTTATTCCTCCACTATAGCTACGTTCGATATTAACGTATCCTCTAGGTTTAACTATATATAGACCATGATCCTCTAAGAAACTGTTGATTAAATTAAAATCTTGTTCAACATCTCTCGAAGCATCAAGCATTATTACAAGGCCGTCACTATTTTTGGCAAGTCCAACAACCCTAGTGTTCCATCCACCTCCTTCGGGTATTACAGCTGGTGCCTCGATAATTTGAAATTGAATATCTTCGTATTGTAACATACCTATTACTGGGAACTTTGTTGTGTACGGTACATCTGATATATCAGCGTTTGCATTTGTAAGGGCTTTTAGAAAAGTGCTTTTACCGACTTTTGTTAGACCTAAGATGAGTATCTGCGCTGCACCTTCTTTCTCAACAAAGAATGTTATACCTCCGCCGCCAGATTTTTTCCTCTTTTTTTCCTCCATTTCTTCGCGAAGCTCGGACATTCGACGCCGTGCCCATCGAACGAGGTTTTCTGTACCTTTGTGCTTAGGTACTGTTGCCAAGAACTCTTCCAAAGCTCTGAGCTTTTCCTCAGGGGTTTTAGCCTCCATGTATTTAACGAATTTAGCCTTAGCCTCAGCAGGTAAATTTGTTACCACTCGTATCCCCAGAACCAATTTACAGTATATGGTTATAGGCTTCAAAAACTTAATTTTTCTCAAACTTTTTAGTTGTATGAAATGTTGATGCTTCGTGATGATGCCGAGGCGCTACTGATATACTTGTCATGTATGATGTGTGAATCCGCGACTGACACATTTTATCTTCCAAAAAGTTTCCCAGCGTAAACTGCTTGCGTATCCAACATTTTTTCTATTCTTAACAACTCATTATACTTGGCAGTCCTTTCACCCCTAGCTGGTGCGCCAGTCTTTATGAATGGTCCGCCTACGGCTACAACTATATGGGATATCGATGTGTCTTCGCTTTCTCCACTTCTATGACTAATTATCGTGGTGACAGCATTTTGTTTTGCAAGTTCTATAAAATCGAGTGTTTCAGATAAGGTTCCAACTTGGTTAGGTTTAACGATAACCCCTTTTACGGATCCCTTTAGCAACGCCTCCTTCAACTTGTTAACATTTGTAACTGTTAGGTCATCACCAACAACGATAATCTTATCCTTGGTTATCTTCCTTAATTCAGCATATGCCTCGAAGTCGTCTTCATTGAATGGATCTTCTACGCTTAGTAAATTGAATTCATCTACAAGATCTTTCCAGTACTCCATGAGTTCTTCTCTTCTCAGCATTTTCCCATCTATTCTATATATTTTTTCTTCTTCATTATAGAACTGCGATGCTGCCGCATCAAGGGAGATTCTAACCTGATTCTCTACATCGTATCCACAGTTCTTCACCGCTACCTTCAAAACTTCTATAGCTTCCCTAACAATCTTCATAGGAGGGGCGAACCCACCTTCGTCGCCCACATTAACAGCTGATGCACCATACTTCGCCTTCAGCACTAACTTTAACTCTTTATATATCTCAACAGCAGCTCTCATTGCCTCAGAAAAACTGTCGAAACCTATCGGCACTATCATAAACTCTTGAACAGCTAGTTCATTCCCTGCATGAACACCTCCGTTTATTACATTTAACATTGGTACTGGTAGTACCCTAGCTTTTACTCCACCAAGATAATGAAAGAGAGGAATACTAGCTGTATCAGCAGCAGCTTTTGCTACGGCTAAGCTTGTGGCGATCATTGCATTACCTCCTATTCTTTCTTTATTTGGTGTTCCATCTAGCTCGATTAACATTTTATCTATTTCATACTGCTTCCTTGAATCCATACCTTGTATAGCAGGGGCTATGTAATTCAAGACGTTCCCGACAGCTTTCATTACACCTCTACCTTTATACTTCTTGGAATCTCCATCTCTTACCTCTACCGCTTCAAATCTACCTCTCGATGCACCCGCAGGAGCTATAGCTCTGCCCATTCCTCCACCAATTGTTTCTATAATAACTTCAACTGTCGGCTCTCCTCTAGAATCTATAACCTGAAGGGCATCAACATATTTTATTACGAATGGATTTGACATAACTTCATCACCTTAGCACTACATAGTCGTTTACAAATATTTAAGTATTTAAATTCTAGGTATGAAACTAACACTAGGTGAAGCATAATGCCTAAACGTGGGGGTAAAAGCCACGGAAGTACATGTCCCCAATGCGGTGCAGTAGTACAACCTTCTAAGACCTGGCAATTAGTATCACCATTACCTGATAGCCAAGGAAGGATAACGATAACCATTATGGGAAGTTTTCAATGTCCTCAATGCGGATATAAATGGAAAGGTGTTGTTACAAAGATGAAAGTTGGGGAAGATGTAGAGATAGAAGGTGTCAAGAAACCCCCTACAGAATCTACTACAAAACCTAGGCAAAGTAGCGTTATAGAGCTTGACCTTGAAGATATAATGAGCGAAGAGGGTTAAAATGAATCTAAAGCATACAATAATCCTTCTAGAAAATATTTTCGTTCTATTTCTTGTTGTTCTTCTAATATACATCAACATAGCGTACTATGTATTTGGACATATTACTCTTGCTGTAGTGAAAGGTCAGAGCATGTTCCCAATTCTTCGCGAAAATGACTTGGTTGTGATACTTCCGAATAAAGACATAGCGTTAGGCGACGTAGTAATATTCAAGAATGATAGAGACGAATATGTTATTCACCGTGTTATAGCGATAGCTGAATGCGAAGATAACACCAGGGTATATGTTACTAAGGGTGATAACAATAGACTTGTCGATAGTGTTAGCTGGGGAATAGCACTAAGAGTTAGCAAAACTTGCTCTATAAAGAAAATCTACGTACTTGAAGGTTTTGAACCCTATATCGATCAAGTATGCGATGGGAGATATATAAAAGGAATTCCAGAGGGAAGAATAATAGGTAAAGCTTTATCATTATTTAATATGATTGTTAAAATAACAGGTATATCTAGTTTAAGGCCTTAGTCTTGTTGGTGTACCTCTTCCAAGAGATACCTACAAACATCTTTTACGTAAAGACCTGTTGAACTAAGTTTAGTAAGTTTCTCAAGGTATTTATGCCATGTAAAACCGAATCTCTGCCAATCAACATAGACTTCTTTGACTCTATTTAGCGCTTCATAGTGAAACACACACATACCGTCTTTATACAATGCTCTTCTACATATACTACACCTGTTCCCCACCGCTATGACCCCATCTTCTCCTGATTCTATATATCGATATAGATCTCTAATTATCATATCCATATTTGATTTTATGTTCTTTACATATACCCCTACAATATTTTTCGCCTTCTCTTCAATTACTTTACAGTTAATTCTTTTAATAGTGATTTCCTTAAGCATTTTCTCAAATTCTCTAGTGAGGTCTACGCTTACCAGTTCTTTAACATAGTTTCTAAGAATATTAATTAATGCAATTGCTATATCTGATACGTTTATGTATTGCGACCGAGAGTATATATAACCTCTTCTAAATAGAGTTTCTATTATTTCGGCTCGCGTTGCTTCTGTGCCTATCCCTACTTCTTCCATCCATTTCAAGAGCTTTATCCGCGTAGGTAGCTGAGGTGGTTTAGTATACCTAATAACGTTCTTTACGCTTATTACTGGTATTAACGTGCCCTTTGACACGGTATCTATAGGTACATACTTCTCCTCTACGGATATGTATGGATAGTACCTAGACCATCCTCTCTCTATAATTCTTGTGCCTTTAAGTACATAGCTTCTACCGTGAATGCCTAAGGTTATGTTAATGTACTGAACCTTCATAGGAGAAGCGAATGTTGATAGAAATCTTCTAACAATAATGTCGTAAAGCTTTAAATGGATAACGCTTAACTTCTTTAAATCTCCTTCCCCTGTTGGATGTATAGCCGGATGCGCAGGATCGTCTTTTGGGCCGTTGTTAGGCTTTAGTATTCCCTTTGTTTCTTTAATCAAATTTTCAACAAGAGGTTTATATATGGGATTTTTAGCTAATTTTTCTAGTATTTGTTTATAGTTAAGGTTTGATGGTAGTTTTTGACTATTTGTTCTTGGGTAGCTTATTAATGTTTCAAGATATAGATCTTCAGCTAACTCCTGAGTTCTATAAGGTGATAACCTTAGAATTCTATGTGCTTCTGTTTGTAGATCGGGTAAATTAAGTGGATGAGGGGGATCGTATTCAACTAAGTTGATAGAGATTGATTCTATACGAGCTCGAGGATCACCTTTAACTTTTTCGATATATGTTTCTGCTTCCATCGACGATGTGAAAGGTGCATCTAGTGGTTCCGCATGATAAACTTTGCCGTCAATTTCTACGGATATAGAAGGGTAAGCCAATGGTTTAGGCACAAAAAGCCTGCGCTGAAATATTAAGTCTACTGCGTGAGCTAATGTAGGGGTTTGAACTCTACCAGCACTTAAAATTCTCCGACTTTTAAAAGCATGTCCATATAAATCCATTAAAACTCTTGAAACGTTTATCCCCCATAACCAATCCAGGATATGTCTACATATGCCTGCTTCAATCATCTCATAATCTAAATTTGAGAGATTCTCAAAAGCGTTTATCACTTCTTGGCGTACAAGGCTTGAGAATTTTGCTCTTAAAGCTTTCTGTTCATCTCCATGATGTTTTAATACCATATAGCATATGACAGATCCTTCAACATCATAATCACAGGCGCTTATATAGAGCTTAGCGTTCTTAGCAAGCATTGATATAACCTCTAGAAATCGTTTTACGTGTTTAGCGTCCTCATCAACTAAGTGCCTTGGAATCCACTTATAGCTAAAGACAGGATATCCTCTTTCATAAGTATGGAGACTATACATATGACCTACAGCAGAGGCTATGACATAGTACTCGTTATCTTTTCGAACCACCCATACAGGAACTTTGTTTACGTAGTACTTCACGGCATTACCTAAGGCAAGAGCTATTTTCTCGGCTGCTCTAGGTTTTTCAGCTATAACTAAAATATAGCTCTGAGGAATTCCTCTAGGAATGTTCACCATACGCTATTCCAAACAATGTATATGAGGCAGCTAAATTCAAGATATGATACTTTTTGTAGAATTGACAAGCCCATTACACTACTCTTATTTACTTTCTTCTCCAAAAATATTTTTTATGAGGTTTTTAAGGTACTCGTTCTTTTTCCTCTCAGCATCAATCAATACCTTAACCGGTATTAACTGGTATTCTCCATTTATTAATTCGCGTTTTATGAACATAGGCAGAACACCCATCTCGAGCTCCTTCTCAGCTATAACCACTAAATCCTTGAATTCTATCTTAGATATATCAATGAGTGGTGGTGCACCCATAGCTAGCTGTATAGCTCGTGCAGCTATTATCCTTGCACGCTCATACTTGGTAATTCTCTTGGGCCCTATAACAATATCATCGGTACTTTTAACTAATATGGAATATTTCTGTTGTGCAGAGGGCAATCTATTTTTCACCTAGACTAGAAAATATTTTCACCATTTTTGGGGAAAAAAGTATTATTGAGTACAAAAACTCTTAAATAAAACTGACGTAGCTTATGGTTTAGAATTGCTCAGCCGAAAGATGGTGCTGCTCCTTCCTCTCCTCCCATTCCTTCTTTCTTCTTTTCTTCTCTCTTTGGTGATGCTGCAATTACGTCATCTATCTTTAGTAACGTTGCCGCGGTCTCTGTAGCGCTCTTAAGTATTTGCTTCTTAACTATTACTGGCTCAAGTACATTTAGCTCTTGCATATTCTCAGAAACCTTTCCGTTTAGCACATCGATGCCCGCCGATATTTTTCCTTCAGCATGCAGTTTTCTTAATTCCATAATACCTTCAAGTGTATCCATACCAGCAGTTTGTGCTAGTACTGCTGGTATTTCTTCTAATGCCTCTGCAAAAGCTAGTACTGCTAGCTGCTCTTTACCGGCGATAGATTCAGCCCATCTTCTTAATCTCATAGCGAGCTCTATCTCCGTAGCTCCTCCTCCAAGCACTATCTTGGGATCTCTTAATACATTTCTAACAGCATTTAGACCATCGTTAATACTTCTCTCAGTTTCGTCTAACAGCATGTCGCTTGAGCCTCGGAGTAGTATTGTTACAGCTTTGGGGTTCTTACATTTCTCGATAAATACCATTTTATCGTTTCCAATCCTCCTTTCTTCAACTAATCCACACTCGCCTAAATCTTTCTCTGTAAGATCTCTGATGCTAGTAACTATTCTACCTCCAATCGCTTTCTCTAGCTTCTCCATATCGCTTCTTTTAACTCTTCTAACCGCTAAAATCCCCCTCTTAGCTAGGTAATGTTGAGCCACATCATCAATACCTTTCTGACATACAATAACATTGGCACCTACACTAACTATCTTCTCTACATAATCTCGGAGTATCTTTGCTTCTTCTTCTAAGAAAGCTCTTATTTGCTCTGGAGAGGTAATGTTTATCTTTGCGGTTATATCTGGTTTCTCGATTTCGAGTGGGGCATCGATTAAAGCTATCTTGGCATTTTCAACTCTTCTAGGCATAGCAGGATGGACGACTTCCTTATCAAGAATGACACCGTACACCAGCACACTATCAGCTAAACTTCCACCTCTCTTCTTCTCTACCTTTACCATATCTAGTTTAACGTCATAGGATCCCTCAGGCCTTTTTTCAGCAGCAGTAAATGCGGCTTCGATTACCATGTCCATGATCTTGTCAAGAACATCCGATGTGGCTATGTACTTGCTTGCAAGTGTTGCATACAACACCTTCTTGAGTTCTTGTTTAGCTCTAGCCCTTTCCTCAGGATTATCTAAGTTACCTACTGGGATTTTTACGGCTATTTCATCAAGTATTTCAAGGGCTTTATTAAGTGCTTTTTTGTAGCCCTCTATGATCATTGTTGGGTGAATACCTTGGTCAAGTAATCTCTCCGCTTTCTCTACGAGAGATCCTGCCAATACTACGACAGATGTTGTTCCATCGCCGACTTCGGCGTCTACGGCTTTCGCTGCTTCAACTAATAGCTTAGCTGCTGGATGCTGAATCTCCATTTCTTTAACTATTGCTGCACCATCGTTGGTGACAGTTATATCACCAAAACTATCGACAAGCATTTTATCAAGTCCACGTGGACCTAAGCTAGTTCTGAGTATTTCTGAAAGAATTCTAGCCGCCATTATGTTTGCTTTTAGTGCTTCTCTACCATAAGTTCTGCTTGTACCTTCCTTTAGTATTAGTACAGGGATCCCGTACATCGCCATATACCTTACACCAAACAGGTTGATTTAGTGAGGTTCTATATAAATCTTAATGAAAATTGCTAGCTTAAACTAAAAGCGTCTATAAATGCCTGAAACTTTTTACATATATCACATACTGGTTCTAGACTAAATGCACCACAATATCTACACCGTGTAGATACTCCAAATACATATGATTGGAATAATTCTACGGATTTAATGCTTGAGTATAAAAGCTCTATCGAGTTGAAGAGCAGCTTCTTTGCTTTCTGCATAAATTTATCACATTCAATCATAGTTTGAGAATCTATGACAATGTTATCTAGCGTTTTAATTATTGAGACATCAGGTGACAATACGTAAAAGAAAGGCCTTGTAATCTTTATTTCATCCACAGTCTTAATAGGTAGCCCTTCGCTAAATACTGTTCTTGAAGTTATCAGAATACCTAGTATAGATAGCAACGTTAGTTCATCTCTAAATAAAGGAGTTGCTATGAACTGTATATTGAGCTTCTTAGCCACTTTAACGGCTACAGCTTCTACAAACTTGATGACCTCTACCAGGTTGGATGTTTTAAAGTTTAGTTCTACCTCAATAAACCTGCTAACATTTTGATTGATGTAGTTTTTTACGATGCTGCAATCGGTTAAACTATTTAAACATAAAACATTATATGTTAACTGGAGATCCTTAGTTGCTCCTCTATATATGTGGAAGCCTACTATAGACTCTGCTACAGCTTCAGGTCTTACTATGAATAACACCGTGCTTAATTTATTAGCCATTTTATAGTAGTGAACTACTTTACGAACTTGTCGTATTAGACTCCTAGTAAGGCATAATTTGCATAGTAATTCTCCAGAGCTTCTACGCTTGTAAACAGCGTTTCTTTTCCTACATGCACTACATAGGATCCTCTCGTCGTTGCTGTCTTTAGCCACGATATCTCACACAACCGTAAACTTAATATCTACCGAATATAGTTTGAGGGTTTCCCTGATTCCTCGTTTTAACGTAGTTTCATCATTGATTCTGGTACCTAAGACTCCCTCTTGTTCAAAGACACATTCACCATTAAAGTAAAGTTTTATTAATACTGACTTCCTAGCTACTTCAGCCTCAAGAGGTTTTAACATGTTTAACGCTGTTTCATAGTGTACTACTGCAAAAGATATAGTGGGTTTAGATATATCTTCAAGTTTCCCTAAAAGTTCAAGAACATAGTTCCAGACATCTTTTTTACTTTTATTTGCAATAGCTATACCGGCTAAACGATGTTTTCGTATATGTTCCTCAGCTTCTCCAACGCTTTTTAATTCGCAGACCACGAGTTACCCACCTTTGTTAGATAGAAGGGATTTCAGGAAATCTTTCTCCTTGATACTTAATAAAATCTCTATGTCGAGTTTATCTCTCTCATGTGTTGGAGGTTTTAGTCCTAAATTATTTAGGTATACATAACCGTATGTAATGGTTTTCCTTACATCATCTTCACTATAATGCGCAACAAAATCTTGGAGTAGTTTCTCGAACTCCGTATATTTCTTCAACTCTCCTTCATCGACAGAAGCACCGCAAACTATGCAGGTTAGATCAGGCATTAATGAATTAAACCCACAACGGGGACATACAACAGGGAGTAACTGATGCTTTCTCTGAATCCAATATGTTCTCCATGTGGTTCTAAGAATTTCAAGTAAATCATGTCTGCAATGCTTCGCTATTTCGTTATAAAGTCTAGGGGCGTAACCCAGTACAGCTTCGCCTACATTGTTAACTACGAACTCCAGCTGATTTAGTGTTAGCTCTTCACGTAGTTCAAGAATTGCGTGGGCTATTACTTGATTCATCTGCTGAACATTTCTTGTAAATCGTCTCCTTATAGTATCTTTGTCTATTGTTGCAGCTTCGCCTCTTAGTATATCTATCAACTTAGTAATTATAATTTTAGCCTCATCCTTTGTTAAATCGAGAATACCTAGGTTAAAAGCATCGATAAGCTCATCCAAATTTCTGTCAACCCAGGATTCAGTATCTATATACTTCTTCTTATGAGTTGCCGATTTACTAGGTGAAGTTGAAGCTACAGTTGTAGAAGAAGCTGGTTGTTCAACTGAAGTAGGTAATTTTTGTAGCTCAGTTGAAGACTGATGGGGTGTAGGTAAAGGAGATTGCGTGGTAGATTCGCTCTGCTGAAATCGCTTACTCTTACTTTGCGAATACTGTGATTTTCTGGGCAAAGTATTGCACCTCCATCGCTAAGCTTACTCTTACTGAATCCACTATACTAAATAATCCATACCCAGCTTAAATACAGTAAACGCTAAGATTTTTAGGTTAACAATGGATCTATAGAAGTCTTTTACTTACTTTAATCATAGTGCAATCTGTGTTTGTATTTATTATCCTTGAAACAAATCTTAAGTATGGATAGATAAGGGTTAAGGTATGACTCTAAAAGATTCAGAAATACAAAGCGTAGCAACGTTGTCTCAGATGACCGTGATTAAACGTAATGGTAGTGCAGAGCCCTTCGATGCGAATAAGCTTATAAATAGCTTAGTAAAGGCATGTCAAGACTTATGTACATCAACAGAGGTCCTGGAAATCGTAAAGCAATTCCTAAACGAGGTAGGTAAGCAACAATTAACATCTATACCCTCAAATGAGATTGCAGAAAGAATTGTAAGAATGATGGTTGCAAACAGTATCTTTGATCCAAAATGGCTTGAAGTAGCTAAGAGATATGAATTAGGCAAAGTCTACAAAGATGTTTATAGATCTAAGGAATTTATACTAGATCCTAGAGATTTAAGGCTAAGTTTCATCTCGATTAAAGTTCTGAAAAACCGCTATCTTCTAAGAGACCCTGAGACTAGACGATTTATTGAAACTCCGCAGATGATGTTTAAAAGAGTTGCAAAAGCAATAGCAGCTCTCGAATATAGGTACTGCATGGATAATATAGGAGACATTAGTAAATGCAACGAAGTTATTAAATACTGGGAAGATAAGTTTTATGAACTAATAGCTGATTTACGCTTTCTACCTAATTCACCAACAATAATGAATGCTGGTACAAAACTTGGAATCCTTTCTGCATGCTTTGTCATACCTGTAAGAGACTCCATAGTAACTTATGACGGTGAAGGAATATACGATGCCCTGAGAGCCCAAGCGATAATTTTTCAACAAGGAGGTGGAACCGGTTTTGACTTCTCTGAGCTGAGACCTGAGGGTGATGCTATATCAACCACAAGTGGTTCTTCTAGCGGTCCTTTATCTTTTATGAAGATGTTCGATGTAAATACAGATATCATAAAGCAGGGTGGAAGAAGAAGAGGAGCAAATATGGGTATAATGCATGTTTGGCACCCTGATATAGAGAAATTTATAGACGCTAAAGCAGGTGGATTAAAAGATGTAAATCTTCAAAATTTTAACATAAGTGTCGGCGCTTATGATTACTTCATGTACGCCGCAATTAATGGCGGCATGGTCCCCCTGGTAAATCCAAGGAAAACAAACCTAAGACCGGATCTAGGTAATGATTCTCGATATTATGCTATCGTTAAAGCCCGAAACTACATAACAGATGAGTGGATCCAGACAGAGATAGTAAAAGAGCTTGAAGCTAGAGGTGGTAGTACATGGCTCGATGAATCCATTATAGTGACCGTTGACGAGGCTATGGCTATAGCTGAGGATATGAATGCTATTGTAAGCTATATAGATGCAAAGAAGCTTTTCGAAAAAATGGCGAGAAATGCTTGGGATTCGGGGGATCCTGGACTAATATTCATAGACACCATAAATCGCAGACATACTGTGTGGTACCTAGGAAAAATAAATGCTACAAACCCTTGCGGTGAACAACCACTATTGCCATGGGAGAGCTGCAACCTTGGTAGTATTAACCTAGAGAAATACGTTTATGTAGACGACGAAGGTAATTCCCAAATAGATTGGGAAAAAATGGCCTATGATTTAAAGGTTATATGTAGATTTATGGATAACGTTATAGATGCTGCCTCATGGCCTTTAAAACAGCTTGAGGAAGCTGCAAAGAAAACTCGTAAAATAGGTTTGGGAGTTATGGGATGGCATCACATGCTCATAAAGCTTGGCATACCTTACGACAGCGTTGACGCTTTATACCTTGCATATTATTTAGCTGAATGGATAGCATACAATGCTGCTCTAGCAAGCATAGAGCTAGCTAAAGAGAGAAAACCTTTCGCCTTATATGACCCCGAGAAATATAGACCAACATGGCTTACGGCTAAATCTCTTGAGGAGCTACTAGATATAGCTAAATTAAAGGATAAGCCTAGTAATAGAGTACTAAAGCTAATAGAGAAAAGACCGCCTGTTAACTGGCATTATGTAGAAGAATTGAGAATAAAGTACGGTATAAGGAACGCTACATTGACAAGCGTAGCGCCTACAGGCTCCATAAGCATAATAGCTTGTACTTCCCCCGGTATAGAACCCATATTTGCTGTAGCATTTGAAAGACATACGATGATAGGTACGTTTATAGAGATAAACAGAGTATTCCTTGAGTATCTTAAAAAATACGAGCTAGAAGATCCTAAACTTATAAAAATAGTAGCCGAAAAAGGTAGTGTAGCTGATCTATACTTCATACCTAAATCTTTAAGGATATTATTCAAAACAGCATACGATATCGAACATAGATACCATGTCCTACACCAAGCAGTATGGCAACAATGGGTTTGCGGTGGAGTATCAAAAACCGTTAACTTAAGATTTGAGGCTTCAATTGATGACGTGAAAGAGATATACACATTAGCTTGGATGCTGGGATGTAAAGGCATAACCATTTATAGGGATAAATCAAAACGACAACAAGTAATATACGTTGGAATAAAAATGCCTCAAAAAGAAGAGACATCAGAAGTTTACGTAGAGTATCATACTAAGTACAGAAGTTTGGATGAGGCCATTGAGAGTCTTACAAAGGTTGAATGCCAGCAATGCGAATACTAGTCAATCTAATATATCATAAACACGTCGTTATCCTTCAATAGTATAAATTGTCTGTAATCCCCAAAAACAAACAAATTAGATCGGTTTAGAGTATATTATAACAGCGCTGTGAAAACATGGTTAATTTGAATAACCTCAAATACAGTATAATAGATAAGATTATTGGTTTTCTACTTAGCCCTAGAATAAACACCATATTAAAACCTCTCACCGATATTGCTTATTCCCTATATGAACGTTACCTATTAAAACAAATAATGTCAAGGCCTTTACCTAAGCACGTAGCCATAATACCAGATGGAAACAGACGTTGGGCTAAAGAACGTGGATTGAATCCCTCAGAAGGTCATGAGTACGGTTATAGAAAGATGAGAGAAGTCCTTAGATGGCTTTACGATTTAGGTATTAATGTTGTTACAGTATACGCAATGTCTTATGAAAATTGTTTGAAGAGATCTAGTGAGGAACGACAAAGACTTTTTAACATTATTAAGAGGGGATTAATAGAACTTGAAGAAGATAAAATTCTTGAGAAATACAATGTTAGATTTAAGATTTTTGGAAAACTAGAAATAGTTGATGAAGATATCATTGAATATGCTAGAGAACTAGAAAAGAAAACAATGTATTTCAATTCACGATTTCTGAATATAGCTATATGCTACGGTGGAAGACAAGAAATACTTGAAGCTGTAAAAATAATAATCAAAGAGATACTTGAGGATAAGCTAAAGATCAATGACATAACAGAGGATATTTTAATCCACTACTTATCAACATCACATTTACCGTTTCCAGAGCCAGATTTAGTTATTAGAACTTCAGGAGAGCTTAGGATAAGTAATTTCCTGTTATGGCAGATAGCTTACAGTGAATTGTACTTTTGCGATGTTTATTGGCCTGATTTTAGGAAGATAGATTTGTATAGAGCAATAAGATCTTACCAAAATAGAGAAAGGAGGTTAGGCTCTTAGCCAGAATTGAGTAAATTAATTATTTACTTATTAATTGGTTTACGTTCATCGCTTATGGCGCTATATATTCTGCTTAAGACCTTATTAACTCTTTGCAGAATATTAGTATCTAGTTGTTAGTTTTACTATTGTGTGAGCATGATATGAGCAATCAATACAAGCTTTCGCCGGAAGAATTACGTGTATATGAAATAATTAAACGTGAAACTAAGAATTCAAAGGGTATTAAGCAAACGGTACTTCGAAAACACCCAGAGTTAAAAGATATAGGATCAAAGAAAATTACTGAAATCATCAGAAAATTGATAAAGCTTAATCTTGTTGAACGAGTTCTGGTGAATGACGGTGGAAAGAATTCCTACATACTCGTAACCAAAGAAATAATGCAGGATCAATACGATACTTTAGAAGAGGATACCTTGGTAACAGCTATAAATTCTGTTATAAGCAAAAAAGTAGATATTTTTATGCTCTTAACAGATATACCATGTATTAAATGCAGACATATATTCGAGTGCAGTATCGGTCGGGCTCATGACCCCCTGCACTGTTCCTTAATAACCTATTTCATACTTGAGAAATCAGGAGTAATCTCTAAAACACGTAGAACTTAACTAAGCATAATCAGAGATCCGCATGTTCTTGACTATAGTTCCTCAAAATATTGTCTTTCTGAAACCCGTTGTCCTGCGGATTTATTTCAATTAAAATTCATAAAGGGCTGAAGCCAAGCAATACAAAAATTATAAAAACTAAGCCTATGATCTTGCCATACCTTATTACTTGAAACACTGTACTATATCGTATATTGAAGCCGATGATACAATGCCGTCAGCATAGGTATAGCTTTTTGCAGCCTTATATCCTATATTTCTTAAACATTCTACTACCTTATCTCTCGACGGCGTATTGGTTCGCAGAGCCCTTGCCAACAATGAAAGTCTTACTGTTATTTCGTCTATCACCGCATAATCGTCCAGCTGCTTCAATAACTGTTTTGATGATTTCTGCATCCAAGGCTTAGATGCTATATCTTCAACCAGCGATCTTATTAAATCTTTATTCATAGTCTTACAAATCCATACAGGTGCTACCTTAATGGTAGGGGATCTACAAAAAGAACACAAGCTCTTCTGATCCCCATCATCATCGATATAGCTGTAACCACATCGCGTACAAATCCTTAACGCTTTTAAGCATGTCTTCATCTGGTTAAGTGCTCTATTAGCTCCTTCATAAATTCTAACATATACACGCACATAGTGTTTGTAAACGTAAGAAACTAGTGGTTCGATATACTTGTCTAATGAGGAGGCTATTCTAGCTATATACGATAACAATACTCTAACAGATACATCTTTTGATATAGGTGTTAGAGAACCCATGACTCCGTATCTTCTAATTATTTTATCTTGGTGCTTGCCCTCTAAAACTGCTAAATCTGTAGCCGTAAAAGCTATTACTCCTCCTCTTTTGATAGTAGATACTGCTGAACATGTAAAGGGTACGGGGCTTCCGAAGGGATCAACATCGATGTAACTTAGTTTTAATCCTAATCGCCTTAATTTGTACATTAACTCATTTGCATCACTTCTTTCTATATCAACCCTATCTTCGAGCTTATTTAAACGGGCATTTATCTTCATAATTTTTATTGATTCCTCCGATATATCTCCCATGATGCTTTTTATGTATTCAGCTTTACTAACCTCTAATGCTATTCTAATACTTCTCACACCAGTAGCAGCTAGCGGATCCACAACAACCAATTCCTTATTTGAGGTATTCCTTACAAGATATTCTACAACTTCTACAGCAATATCTCTGTTCTCAACCATGTTGGGATTATAGAATACGGGAGCCCAAGCGGGTTCGTAGGCACCGTCAATTCTTACATAGAGTTTAGGATCTGGTACACAAATTTTAGCTAAGCCCTCTATTACCTCTGTGAAGCCCTGGAGACATAAATCCATAAATAATAACCGTTGCTTCAAAAGCTACTGTATAAAATCATTGATTAGTACTGAGTGTAGATTGTCCCTATTACCTTCTGTAACAGTATACATTTTAGCGTTTCGCCTCCGGAAAATTTCTATAATCTCTGTATCGCTTAAGTTTCTGTGCACCACCACCATAGCTTTTTCAACCTCCGATAACTTTCTTATAATTTCTCTCTTAAGCCGAGGGATAGAGAGCTCCATAGGACCTATTTCATCTACACCCAAAATAGCTTTACCGCTACCTGTAGATCTCGTTAATGCGTTAATACCTATCCTAGAAGCCTCGTCTTCGATAACCACGTATCTACCGATTCTTCTCCCTGCCACCTTATATCCAAGCATAGATGCTTTATCTATTGCCAAGGCTAGCCACCCCGATTCACCGGTACTTATATCAACTATTCTAAACCCTATCCTAGCACCTCCCTCCCTTACCTCGGGGCAATAAAAGCCATATAAAGTAAATCCACGTATCTTTAATGCATTAATAACTTTATTGAATACCGTGCTTTTACCAACACCAGGTCTCCCTGTTATAGCTATTATCAAGATAAATCACGCTCTAGGTCTAAACCATGCTTAGTTACATTATTGTATTTTAGGATTATTCCATAGTCTTCGATTTCTCTTATTACTTCACGTTGTGCTTCATCCTTGACTATATTTATAGATACTCCATCGAGCACACTTGAAATAATTTTATTCTCTTTAGCTTTCACAACAGCAGCTTCAACACTTACCTTATCATCTATAAAGGATATGAAAATCCTAACCCCCCTTTTATTAGCAATTATGTCTGAAGGGAGATAATTAAATAATTCAGCCTCAGCTCCCTGATCAATAATTACTTTTAATAGCTTCTGTTTAACTTCATCATCTTTAGTTGTTAGGTTTCTTCTATGAATAGATGAATCTATTATTCTATCCTTGAATATATCCACCTCTCTAAGTACATCCTCGAACTCCTTAGCAAATAATTCCATAAATCTGTAAGCCTTCTCCACACTCATGTCTATTAAGCCTTCTTCATACATTTGTAAGGCTTTAGGCGTTGCTCCTATAGTTTTAGCTAGCTCACTTAATCCATACCCTTTCTTACACCTAAGTTCCCTTAATTTTCTTCCATCTATTTTAACATAGAACATGCCCTTGTACTCGTAGATGTAAACTCTTTCACCATAAGCCATTTCATTGATAGTTCTTGTTTGTACAATTCCAACCCTATCTCTTATATGTAGTACTCCCTCAAGTATACCTTCATCGTTGATTTTATCTGCTATTATAAGTACGTTGATATTGAGGAAGTTCGCAAATTTTTTTAGTTCTTTAAATAGATTACTAATTGTATTCACATTTTGCATTAATTTAATGAACGAAGTCTCGTTATCTCGCTTAACTATGTAATCTAGTAGCTTCTTATCAGATTGAGGGTACCCTACTTTGTGAACTACCTCAGTACGAAGGGCTCGTAAGTTATGTTCTACTATTTGAGTTAATTTGTTGCTATTGTCCATGCAGCTTTTAGCCCTAGATTTTATAACTATTGTTCGAATCCAATGTATTATATCAAGTATTGTTTATAATGATCAGGGTAAAATAAACTTTGCGGTGAACGTCTCATCGTTATAGTGATGAGCTCAAAATGATGACAATTTAATATATGGATAGGTTCATTTGCGTCTATGGTAAATAGCATAGACCATAGCATGGTCTTTATCGAACGGCTCTAGATGAATTATATCGATGATCTCAAATCCTCTATTCTTTAATGTATCTATTTCCCTCTTATAAACTTCGCTAGGTTCAGCCGTAACATCGATGCTTCGAGCCTTAATTGCAAGTAGTAGCCATCCACCATCCTTCAAGAACATTTCAGCATTGTCTGCTACTATTGATGCTTGTTCAGGTTGAGCTACATCAGCATATAGTCCATCTACCTCTTCGATCATATGCCTGTACCTCCTAGGCATCCTAGCGTCTTCGAGCAACGTGACAATGTTTTGCCTGTCATCTGCTACAACTATGAGCTCTCTCATAACCCTAGGAGCAAACTCGATAGCATATATAACCCCATCAACGCCAATAATATCTGATATGTGGCTTACAGTCGTACCGGAACCTGCACCTAAATATAGTATCTTTTGTCCTAATTTTATCGGTAGTTCTTTAAGCCCTTTAACTAATGCTGCTGCTAACTTACTTCTGTAGGCATTCCACTCTCTATATTCTCCATCCCTCCACCGGTATAGGTGTTCGCCGTAAACTCTTTTGCCTGGTACAAGGTTTTTTGTCGCAACCTTGGTGCTACCATCATCTAGCTCGACAATATACACGTGCTTATACTTCTCATGTTCATACAGATTTACTACCTCCGACATCGTGCCACCTACAACATTATTATATTTAAAAACTAATAAACTTACCTTATTATCTGCCCCTCCTTCTCTCCGCCTTAGGTGGTCTTCTCTCTCTTTCCTCTTTCTTTGGCGGCTTCGGATAGAGCTTCTTTACCTCTTCTATTCTTTCATATAGTTTCTTCTTGAGCTCTTCCCCTACATAGCGGCCGGTGAAGAAATCTATTCTAGCAGCAATAGCAAGCTTTGTTGCTAAAGCTCTCGCTATTTTACCTCTCTGCCATTTAGGAGATTTCCTTATCTCCGAGAACTGAAATATAACACCATGTTTTGGTGGCTTACCTCCAGTTCTAAGCGCCCTGAACAACGCTTTCTCTGCTCCTAGAACTTGTACTGTACTTGCAGGTAATTTTGCAAGCTCTTCAAGACTTCCGGCTAAGCTTAGCAATCTTGCACCTAGTAGAGGACCTACTAAAGCTGTGAAGTTTGGTGCTACCTCTTTCATAACTTGGTCTATGTAATTGGTAAGCTTATCCCTTAACTCAAGTAACTCTAACCATATGTGGGCAAATTGACGGATGATAGTTAAATCCATTTCCGATAAGTCTGCGCCAATACTCTTCTGAGCGGCTTCTGCAATTCTTTTTGCTCTGCCTTCAGCGATTCCTAGTTTTGTTAAGGTCTTAACATCCATATGATCTCTATAACTGATTTCAGCAACAATTTTAACGTATTCATTGTGTTCTTTAGCTATATCGTCGAGCTCTGGGAAGTATACGCTGTACCATTCTCGTAGCCTTACGGCGAATAAATTAAGAGTCTTATCTATATCATCAATAGCTCTGATAGCTTGAACTGCTAATAGATCTCTCTTCTGCGCATACCTCCTAAGTCTTCTTCTTGTGAGCTCCAAAGATAACAAATGCATGTATTCTCTAAAACTTTTCTCATCGGGGAATAATCCAAGTTCAACAACTAATTTAGGTAGGTTTCTACGAATTCTCTCGATTGGTTCTGGTGCTATCGAGACCTCGCATTTAAATCTCTTCTGCGAAAGCTCGCTAGCTATATCAGGATCTTCGAGAACTAGTGTATAGTCTTCTAAATTCAGCTTAGTCTTCAAACTTTCGACAAGCTGAGTTAAAGCGTTATTTATTTTACCTTCGGAAAGCATTAGCAATTCTTCAATTATAACACCTATATCCTTAGGATAGACTACCTTTTCAACAATACCACCATTTTCGTCCACAGCGAAGGATCCTACAACTGTATCAGCTATGAATATTCTCTTGCTCATCACGTAACACCTAGAGTCCAAGAAATCTAGCATATGGTTAACGAATATATAAGTTGTTATCTGCTTAGGTACAAACCTAAACCTACTACAACAAATTTATAGCATAGCTCGAAAATTAGTTAAGCTTATAAAGTTTCAGTATTGAAAATAATCCCAGGAATGGTGTTAATTCATGCCCTCGCACGGTTCACTTACAAAAGCTGGCAAAGTTAGAGGTCAAACACCCAAGATCCAGCCAAAGCCTAAAAGAAACTTAGTACCAAGAACTAGAAATAGACGTGAGTACTGGATTAGGCATAGAAAAGCTCAAGGATTACCTGTACCAACCGTTGTGCCTCCATCCTGTGTACCCAGGAAGAAAGTATCTACTCCTTCTAGCTAACATTAACTGAAGCTAAGTAATTTACGTAGAAGTTTCTCTTATATTTTAAACTAATGATATAACTCTATATATAATATAGACCTTCCATCAAATTACTTAAGGTATTGGCCTAGCTTAAGAAGGATAGGCTATATTAACGTATAGTTAAATATAGTTTGTATCTACTATTAAAATATATAGTAAACCTCTAAAACTGTTATGGCGATAGAAATTGAGAGCTGCAATTCAAGTACCTAAGTACATAAACTATGCAGATGTAGACCTTATCGTGGGTCTTGAAATTCATCAACAACTAGATACAAGAAACAAACTATTTTGTAACTGCGGAACCAAGCTCATTAAAGAGCCTGAATTAAATCGGTTTAGACCTATAATAAGATACCTTAGAGCTACACGTAGTGAATTAGGCGAAATAGATATCGCTGCAGCTTTTGAAACACAACGAAGTAGGAAGTACCTCTATATAACACCAGAATTAGCTTCATGTCTCGTAGAGTTAGACGAAGAACCTCCGCACGAACTTAATAGTGAAGCACTAGCTATAGCTATAGCTATAGCTAAAGCGTTGAACGCTATGGTTATTGACGAAGTTCATGTTATGAGAAAAATAGTTGTTGACGGTTCTAATACTACTGGTTTCCAAAGAACAGCTATAATAGCTTTAGGAGGTTACATAAAAGATGAAGAAGGTGTTGTACGGATTCAAACAATAGCTCTAGAGGAAGATGCAGCCAAAAAAATAGGCGAAGACTTGGAATCCGTGACTTATTCTCTCGATAGACTAGGAGTCCCACTAATAGAGATATCGACAGCTCCAGATATAAAAACACCTGAACAAGCAAAACATGTTGCAGAGAAAATAGGTCTTCTACTTAGATTGACAGGTAAAGTTAAGAGAGGTATAGGAACCATAAGGCAGGATCTTAATTTATCTATTAAGGGTAGCCCAAAGATAGAAATCAAGGGCGTACAAAAACTTGAGCTTATACCTAAGGTTATACAGGAAGAGGCAAGGAGATTAGTAGGTCTTTTAATGATAAGGGATGAGCTTATAAGGAGAGGTGCGAAAGCTGAAGAGATAGCATCTCAAAGTCCTATTGATATCACTGAATATTTGAAGAGTTGTAGTAGCAACATTATTCAAAGCGGTTTACGTAAAGGATGTCGTGTTTTTGCTATTAAACTCCCATACTTTGATGGTCTCTTAGGCGTTGAGCTACAAACAGGTAGGAGATTTGGTACAGAGTTAGCAGATTATGCAAAGCAATGGTCAGGAATCAAAGGGATTATACACAGTGATGAGCTTCCCAGCTATGGAATAGATGAGAACACGGTAAAAGTAATTAGGGAGATCCTCAACTTAGAGGATAGAGATGCTTTTGTGCTGATTGTTGACGAACCAGGGAGAGCTCTTAAGGCATTTGAGGTGATAAAGGAAAGAGCATGCCAAGCACTTTACGGTATTCCCAAGGAAACTAGAGGTGCAAACGATGATGGTACAACAAGGTATCTTAGACCACAACCAGGTGCCGCTAGAATGTACCCAGAAACAGATGTTCCTCCATTAAGGATCAGTAAAGAACTTTTAACTGAAGCAGAAAAACTCGTTCCACCACCAATAGAGGTTAAGCTCGAGCAACTGACAAAAATGTATGGGCTTAGCCTTGAGCTTGCTAGGCAAATCTTGTTTAGCGAGTACTTGAATATTTTCGAAGAATTAATTAAAACGTACAAGGTTGAACCGAAGCTTGTAGCTACTTTGCTTACATCAATATTTGGGGAGCTAAGAAGCGAAGGTTTTGATATATCGATTATAAGCGATGAGCATCTGCATATGATAATAAAGGTCATCGAGTCTTATAATATAAGAGATAAAGATTCCATAAAGAATCTCGTTAATATGGTCATCAAAAACCCCGCCATAAGTTATGAAGAGCTAAGTAAAATTGCAAGCAGTTTACACATACATGAAAATGAGATTAGAGCTATAGTTAAAGCTAAAATATATGAAAACATTGAAACAGTTAAAGCTAAAGGTGAAAAAGCGTTTCAGTTAATAATGGGTAAAGTTATGGGGGAGCTCCGAGGACGGGCTGATGGGAAAATTGTGGCTTCTATTGTTAAGGAAGAGCTAGCTAAAGTCCTCAGTAGAATGGTACAACAATGATGTACAAAGAACCTTGTTTTATAGTTGACCAAAGTCGCTGGCTTAAGCGTAGGGAGGAGGCTTATAGAAGGTTTTTAGAAGACATAGAAATAGGTTACGCTGATAAAGATATAGTTGATTTTATAAAACACATCTTCGCGAAAGAAAAAATATTTACGACAAGTTCATGTAGTGGTAGAATAACTATTGTGGATGCTCTCTATCCATGGCTAAGAGAGGAATCATACATAGTTTTTAAGAAACATGAACCTGTTTCTGTAGACGAAATTATAGTTGTAATTCAGCAACAACCTTTGCATAGACTCTGGTTGATATCTAGTGGACCAATAGTACACTTTGTAGCTGTAAATCTTGATACAGCTTACAGAATTCTGCAAATTGCACGAGAATCAGGGTTTAAGCATAGTGGTATAATATCAATGAGCATCGATGGAATAGTTGTGGAGATTATAAGTGGTACCTGGACCTCTTTCTTGCTAAGGGATGGCGATGTATGGTTTACGAACAATATTGATAAAATTGTAGCGGTAGCTAATGAGGTATTAATAGAAGGTAAAAAGAGGCTGGAAAAATTATTTAAGTTATTTAAAGATGCCGATATATAGTCTGAGTATAAAATACAAGGTAGCAGCATTAGGGTGTAGTAAGATGAGTATACTAGAAAATATAAAACCCTTGACCCTAGGCCAAGAAGAGATGTATAATGCTCTAAAGGATAAATCTTACGAAATACTAGGGTTTTTCGGACCCACAGGTACAGGTAAATCGTTGTTTAGTTTGGCCTACGGTATAGATTGCGTGATTGGAGGTTCACACTCAAGATTTATAATAATAAGGCCTATTGTTGATATAGTAACAGGACAAGAAGTTGATATCATAACAGCCCCCGAGGTATTTGCTGAAGGTATGAGAAACTACTTGAGAGATATAATTGGCGGTTACATTGAATGGAGCAAAATTGAGTCACTAATTATAGAAGGAAGGATTGTGCTAGCTAATCCAAGGTATCTAAGGGGTAGATCATTCGATAACGCAATAATATTCTTAGACGATATACAGTTAATGAAGCCTGAAAGCATTATTGAAGCTTTAGTCAGAGTTGGAAGAAATAGTAGATTAATAGTTGCAGGAGACCCTGTGTTCCAAGCCCTTAGGGAAGTAGGTCACGACCCTGCTGCCATAGTAAGAGAAGTTCTGCTAAGTGAAGAAAAATCATACGTCGTAGATCTAGGTATAAAAGATATCGTTAGAGAAGGCGCTAAAAGAGGTCTTAGATTTCTACTAGAATACAAACTAAGATCTAGAGCTTTAACAGATGAAGAAAAACACATGTACGATGTTGTTAAATCCAAGGCCCCAGATGCAGACGTAATAACAGTATTAGACCTTACGGACGCCAAAAAAACGTATGAGATAACACAAGAATTTGTACCAGATGCTATTGTAATAGTTAAACAAGGACATATGGGGAGACTAGTAGGGAGAGGTGGTGAAAGAATAAATAGCGCAGAAAAAGAGCTGGGAAGGAAATTAAGAGGCGTTGAGCTAAACCTAGACTTCAAGGAAATGGTTAGGACCGTGCACCCAACATCTTGGATATGGAAACACATACCGGAGGTAGATTTCGCTGGACCTAGTTTACAGATAAAGGTCTACGAAGATATTGTAGGTGCTGCAGTAGGACAAAGAGGAGCATATGTAAGGTTTCTAGACACCATATTCAGGAAATTATTCGGGGTTAGTGTAAGGGTAGTAGCTATGGAAAGACAGAAAGAAGAGAAAAAAAGAAGAAAATAACAATGCTAATTGCCTGTAATGCTGTGTATTACGAAACCTTTACCAAAACGGATCTAAGCATCAAGTCCTTAAGTATGAAATCGAATAAATTAAAGAAAGTTCATTGATAGTGTTTTGTTTTCCTTATAAGCACAGGTGTAAGGTATGAAGATCCTGGTAGACAATGTAGCCATATACACGGCTACTTCCAATAAGAGATTCATAAACAAAGGCTACTTATATATAGATAAAGGTTTAATCGCCTCTGTAGGTGAAGGTGAACCTCCGCCAGAGTTAGAATTTGCAGACTACATTATTGAGGGTAAGTATGCTGTAGCAGTACCTGGTTTTGTAGTAGGTATTGGAAACCTTATAGACTACTTACTCCGTTTTAAATCCTTTGCAAGAAATAGGTTCGAAATTTTATCTACGCTTACTATAAACGATATCCAAACGCTTTTATCTATCACATTAGCTTCGCTAACATTAAATGGCGTTACATCAGTTATTACTTATGTAAGTCCTATAAACCATAAAATATTAACAGGACTAGCATTAGCTGCGAGCGAATGTTGGGTCCGTGTCAGAATGCTTATACCAGTTGAAGCAACGGATATTAATACAGTTGAGGATATGGTTAGGAATACACTAAGAAGTGTAAAAGAACCTGAAGCAATAACTAAGGGTATTATATCGTTTGGGCTCTACGTAAAAAGGGATATTAGTAACAATATTATAGAGTTAGCTAAATCATTGAATGCTCAGCTCTACATAGACAATACTTTAGTCGTTAACCCTTTAGTACGTCAAAACCTAAGGAATTTTATAGTTCTAACTCAAACGGAAATAGAAGAACTAGAAGGAATTGATCGAATTTCGGTAACAAGTGCTACACTATGGAAGAAAGGAAGAGGGCTCGTATCTTTTGACCCACTAAACCTAAACCCACGTATACTAATAACATCGCTGAATAGGGTTTTGGAGGATCCTCGAACAATAGCTGATATCTTATGTCACTACAACCCAGTAAACCTTGACATAGGCAATAAGTCTATAGAAGGAGGAAATATCGCTGACATAATAATCTTAGACTATTCGAAACCACCTATAGGTCCTATACCCCTGTCAGAGATAGACATAGTCGAAGAAATATCGTTAACCAATTATGCAGTAGAAACGTCGTTAATTGCTGGGGAGTTAACAATAGACCAAGGATTAACATTAAACATTGGCGATAAACATGTTAGAAAAGCCCAAGCTATTCTCGAAAGTATAAAACATTAAAAGCTACTTCAAGAAGTGAAGCGTAATCGAGGTCTTAGGTTTAAGCCTTCTACTAATATCTATGTTAGTTTCTTTTATTAGCACAGCAAAATATATCTTAACTAGTTAGCTAGCTATCTATGTAGGGTCTAGAGTGCACCAAATGCAAGAAGATCTCTACATGCTTTTCTGTGCAAGCCGTGAATGTACATCTAAAGTACTCAAGACGCTAGTCGATGAATACCGAACTACTCTTTACAGCTATAACACTATGATAAAAAAGTACGGTGTTTATCTTAAACCTATTCACATAGTCGTGAAAAAAACGTCGGAAGGTGCTAAAGTTTACCATTACTACGGTAAGTACTGGTATAAGGTTGTTTACAGCAACGGTCGATTAAGGTGGGTATATATAGGTAGAGAAAAGCCTTTTCCCTGGATCCCCAACCCACCATTAAATCCTATTACTACTGTAAAAATTATTAATAGAGGTAGCGATACATCATGTATATATGTAGATAAGATAAACTTATTAGAGAAAATAACTCAATACGTTAAAGAGGCTATAATAAAAGTAGGATGCGTGAATTCAATCTCTGAAAACTCAACGTGATACCATGGATAAAGCGCTCTCAGTACTCCTTGAAGCTAATACATGTGACGATTTATTTAAGTCCTTAAAGCTTCTTATCAACGAAGTAGAGTTAAGTACATTATTAAGGACCCGTATAAATTTTGATGAATTCTTAGAAATTATGCTCCGTGAATACAAGCAAGATACAAAGATTGATGAATTAACTAAAATTGGTTCACCAGATTACATGTATGTTGTGCTAGCAATTTTATCGATAGCCCTAGGAGATGCTTATATTCATAGATTTGCTCTAAGGTTTGCAAGGATTTATAGGCATAAAATATTATCTAATTTAGATGACGAAAGTTTAACTAGGTTCGGTAATAAACTTGGTATAAGGTTGGAGTTCAGTAGAAGCAAATGTTTTAAGGAATTACATGATAGTATTACGAAGGAGAACCTGATAACAACTATATGCTATAGATATAGGCTTTACTTAGTTGACTATCTTAATAGTGTTAAAAAACTTCTAACGGAGGAACCGTGGAAGTTATCATCAACAATTGTAGATAAAGGTTTTGTTTACCTAGAGAATAAAGAGAAGATTCTGAGGATACTCTCGGAGCATATTTACACCTTGGTAAGCTCAAGATTAAGAAATATAAAAACATTTTGCGAAGATGGAGAAACCATTAAGCAAAGACTTCTTAATATTCTACGTGAATTCGATTCAGAGATTATAAAATCCATAGATAAATTCATGCAAAGCTCGATACAGATTGGTGAAATTACCCAGGGAATCGGCATAAAAATGACCACAGATATTAAGAATATGAAAGAGATTGCTAAGATAAGTGATGTTAAGGGATTGGTTAACTTAGCTCAAAAATTATTCCCGCCATGTATAAGAGATTTGATAGAGATTTTAATGCAAGGTGAAAATCTTTCGCATCATCAGCGTTTTGCTCTAGCAACGTTCTTAATAAACTATGGTGTAGATGTTGAGATTGTGCTTAAGCTTTTTAGCTATAGTCCTGATTTTAACGAAAAAATTGCAAGGTATCAAATAGAGCATTTAGCGGGGCTAAGAGGCTCTAGAAAAAAATACTTGGTTTATAGCTGTAATACCATGAAGACCTTGGGTATGTGTAAAGCTGAATGCGGTATTAAGAATCCTCTTCTCTACCCACGTAGAGCTATGACTTCTTATGCTAGCTCATCCAAACAGGAGTAGTAAAAACCAAATAACGATAGACTACTTTTACTAAGTAGCTATTTTTGAGATCATTATATCTTTGCGGCAAGGTAGTAAAGGGCTTTACCACCTGAGAACTCGACCGATATATGTAAAGGTGCTTCAGCGCCATATTTTACGTCTACTACATTGCTTAGCTCTATTATTTCGATAACCTTAGATATGTACTCACTATCAAATGCTGCTGTAACCTCTTTCCTTAGTATTAAGCTCAGAACATTACCTGATGCAGTAGTCATTTTATATGAAAGTCTCTTAGTGTCATAATCAAAGAGCGTCAGCGTATCATTTGTAGCAGAAAAACCGATGGTGGCAGAGGAATCTGCAAGTTCTTTTAAGGCTGTTTTTAGAGGTGATGCTAATATTGTTGCTTCTACGTCGTATTGAGGATTAATCTCAGGTATTTCTTCAGCTAAAACACCTATGTTTCTAAATTTATACCTCCTTGCGCCGGACGTACCTTCAACAATAATTTCTACGTATTCCTCATTAGCCGCTATAACCAGTCTATCGCCTTTCTTTAAATTCTTTAAAACTTTCACTAAGTTCGATACCGCTATACCCATGGATGTATTCTCCTTCAAATCGAGATCCTGGAAAGCTTCTGGAGGCAAATCTATTATTAACATAGCCACTCTACTTGGGTCAATCGCTTTAACATGGACGCCCCCCTCGTTGACGTATAACAAGGCTTCGTCAACTATTTCCGATAACGATTTCAAGATTTTCGTAAAATCCCTAGCGCTTGGATATGCGAGCAACACCTTTGGCTCAATTGTGAATTGGATACTTGTACTCATACACTTCACCACATGATATAAGTTGTTTTCTACAAAGGCTTATAAATAACACTACGCAATTCAAATGTTCTTGAAATTTATATAACTCGGCATCAAAACAATACTATTAAAACCTATAAACTACTCCAAGTCTATAGAAGTTCAAAAAGTGTCGGGGTATAACTATGCCTGCCATAGAAGTAGGTAGAATATGTGTAAAAATATCTGGTCGAGAAGCAGGTCGTAAGTGCGTAATAGTTGATATAATAGATGATAACTACGTGTTGGTAACAGGACCTAAGTCTATCAATGGTGTTAAAAGGAGAAGATGTAATATAAACCATATAGAAGCCCTAGATATCAAGATAAATATTAGTAAGGGGGCATTAGACGAGGAAGTAGTAAAAGCCCTAGAAGAATCAAAGCTTATAGATTTCATGAAGGAACGCGTGAAAGTAAAACTATCGCCTATACTTTTGAAGAAGTAGTGACGATAATATAACTAGCTTAACTTCTATAGCTAAGAGTTTTTAACCGTTACAACAATTCTAAACAAGCATAGACGGTGGTATTTAATGAAAGAAAAAGGTCTGGAGTTTGCAAAGACGCTTGATAGAGTTGCAGGTGTAGAGCATAGATACCTCGTAAAATACGATGAGGAAACCGACGAAAAATACGGACACATACCCTATGAACGACCAATAAAATTGTACATAAGTAGCGGTTTAGTGATATTAGATAAACCACCGGGCCCAACAAGCCACGAGGTTGTGGCATGGATTAAGAAGATGTTTGGGTTAAGTAAGGCTGGTCATGGTGGAACCCTAGAGCCTAGCTCCATACCTTAAAGGAGCTAGGCGGGGAAATCCTAAGGTAACAGGAGTACTCCCTATAGCTTTAGAAAAAGCTACTAGAGTTATTGGCATACTTATGCATTCCTATAAAGAGTATGTAGCTCTTATGGAGCTTCACGATCATGTAGGAAAAGATAGAATTTTAGAAGTTATGAGGATGTTTATAGGTAAAATATACCAGAGACCCCCACTAAGATCCTCCGTGAAGAGATCTCTTAGAGTTCGAGAAGTATACGATATAAATGTTTTGGAGGTAGAGAACAAACATGTACTGTTCAAAGTTAAATGCGAATCTGGTACATATGTACGAAAGCTGTGTCATGATATAGGGCTTGTTCTAGGTGTAGGTGCTCATATGCGAGAACTAAGGAGAACTGCTGTAGCACATTTAACTGAGGATCTAAACTTAGTAACAATGCAAGAGCTCTCTGAAGCATTATATGTTTGGAGCGAGTACGGCGATGAAACATTGATGCGAAAGTACATACTCCCTATGGAGTATATAGTAGCACATTTACCAAAGGTTTTAATCAGAGATACTGCCGTAGATGCTATAGCACATGGGGCACAACTAGCTGTACCTGGAATAGCTATTTTATCAGATCAAATTAAGAAAGGATCCAGAGTAGCTGTTATGACTCTAAAAGGCGAGCTTGTAGCTGTAGGTAAAGCATTGATGGATAGCGGAGAAATCATGGGAGCTGAAAAAGGTTTAGCTATAGGGATTGAGCGTGTGGTTATGGATCCAGACGTATACCCAAAGTTTTGGAAAAAATCCCGAGATAGCCTTCAAGTAGAGAGAATTAGACAAGAGCTAAAATAAGTGTTACAATAATGCCCTCGGATCATTACTATAAAACTAGGACACGCAAAGGAGTTTACTCGCTTATATCTAGCTTCGTAAGAGGTGTTAGCGTAGAATTTGAGGTGGCTCCAGGCTTATTCTCATATAGAGAAGTTGATGAAGGTACTAGACTTCTACTTGAATATGCCCAAATACCTGAGGTTGGAACGGTATTAGATATGGGTTGCGGCTATGGAGTAATAGGTATTGTTATAGCTAAGCTTAATCCTAAGCTCGAAGTTTATATGGTTGACATAAATAAAGACGCTGTTGAGATTTCAAGGAGAAACGTAATAAGGAATGCATGTGATCCTAACAAAGTTAAAATTCTATATGGAAATCTTTATGAGCCCGTTAAGGGAATTAAATTCAATGCAATATACTCCAACCCTCCATTTTCAGCCGGTATGGAAATCGTGGAGAAGATTATATTAGAAGCACCAGATTACCTTTTACCAGGAGGATCTCTACAAGTAGTTGTTAGAAAAGGTGCAGAGAAAATACATCAGATGATGATTAGATCCTTTGGTTATGTTGAAAAACTAGCATCAAAAAGAGGCTATAAAGTTCTCTTAGCGAGAAAGCAGAGCTAAACTTTTAACTACACAAACAAAAGCATATAGATAGGTTTGAATTACCATATGCCGGGGTGCCCGAGCGGTCTAAGGGGCCGGCCTTGAGAGCCGGTGGGGTACCTCCCCGCGCGGGTTCAAATCCCGCCCCCGGCGCCAAACAATCGAATGGTATTAATGCTTCCAAAATTTTCTGAGAACGCAATGTACACAATGGAATACTGCAGAAGGTGGAAGACCTCTAGATTACTTTATACTCTGTAACTCTCTACAAACAAAAATCGCGTTTTTATTATGGGTAGATAATAATGTGACCTAAAAATTATTGTTTCGAAGTAATTACCCTTCTAAGGTTTATGTATACCGATAGCGATATTACTGATAGTAACGATGATATTAACAGTATATAACTATGAGTTCCAATATTATCTTTAATAATTCCTGCTATAATTGGCGCTATTAATGATGCTACCATAGGGGCACTATTAATTATACCTGATATCCTTCCTAAATTCTCTAATCCAAAAAGTGACGGCACTAATACCCAATGTGCCACCGGTTCGGCGCTAAAGAACATGTACCTTAATATAATGAACCCTGATACTATCCATGGATTTAATCTGTATGCTAAGTAAGCTAATGTAGTTGCAATTGTTTCTAGAACATAGATCATAGGTATTGTTTTTAAAGCTCCTAGCTTATCTATTGCATAACCCCAGAGTATGGCTGATATAGCTTGAGCAAACCCCGTAATCATCATTATCTTCGGCACAATTTCTAAGCGGATATACTCAACATTCCCTAGAGTTATAGTGAAAGACTCTTCTATAATACCAGCAAAGAAGTTCATTACAACAATAGATGATAAAGCAATAAAAAGTATCATCGTGTAAACCAATACAAGCTTAACATCTATAACGATACCATTAGGATTTTTGGAGCTGTTCCTAGGTATACCACTATCTTTATTATCTTTGTATTCATTGGGAATTTGTGCAACTCTGTTAAACACTGCCATTGCTAAGGCTATAGATGATGTTCCCATCAAACCCATAACTGTTAATGCATTGAAAAACCCTAGTAAATGTATTAGGTATGTAGCGATATACCCCCAGAAAGCCATAGCTAATGCCTGAGCTGATTGCGAAGCTGATATAGCTAAACCTCTTCTTGCTGGAAATAACCTCATAAGTGTTGGATTTATACCTATCATTATAGAGGCTGTTACTAAGCCTTGGAAAACTCCTCCAGTATACCACAATACAGAGGCTTTACTCCATGATGTAAACCTAGACATGCTATACATACACAAAGCCCAAAAAATCATCGAGGTTAAAGCTAATGACATGGGCGCCGATAAACCATATTTATCATAGAGATAGCCCACCAAGATAATGGCTATAATAGATGCACTACTCGATATAGTGAAAGCTAGAGCTATAGACGTTATGGTTTCGAGCCTATATATATCCTTAATGTATAGTATGAAGAGCGAACCTATGGTACCAAAACTAATAAGTAGCATAGAGATAAACGCTACAACTATGTATATAGCTTTCATTATATTGAGCTCACCTTACTTGACTTAATTACCAATCATTTATATGTTATATCTCGAGCACTTTAGACCCTGAAACATGGAATACAGGTATAGTTTTAGGTCCGTTTATAAATGTTATCGGCATAGATGACACTTCTATGTGTAACATTTTACAAATTTGTGTTCAGCGAAGAGAAGTCTCATCATGTTTCAGGAGACCGTCGTATCATCATTAGATAGCTTTATTAGCCTCTCATCTACTATACCCTAGATGATGATGACCGATCCCCTTATGGATGATCCATGATTAAACCTGTCTCATCTGAATTCAAGACATACCTTTGGAGAGCTATACCAAGATTTTTGTCTACACATCTTAAATACATGTTTGTACATTATTTGTATAATCATGATGTGGCGATGATACCTCAACATAATAGGGCGGTCTATTTACCAGGGTTATGAGACTCAGCTTAAATAGGTTCGCAGTTCTTTGCATATTATCAAAGATAATTTTTCTTTCTCAGCACGAACACTTATAGGCTAAAAGTAGCGAAGATACTTTTAAGCCTGGTATGAAGGATACATTTATGCACAAAATGATACTCAGTAAATCACAGTAAATAGGTGTCACATATTGTCTACCTCAACATATAGGCACATAGTGAGAATAGCTGAAACAGATATCCCTGGAGAACTACCCTTGAGCTGGGGACTTGCGAGGATTAAGGGTGTAGGCTATAACATGGCTGTAGCTATATGTAGAATACTAGGGTATGATCCACTCTCAATCATAGGTTTTCTAAGCGATGAGGATGTTAAAAGAATAGAAGAAATTATAAAGAGCCCCAACAAGTTTGGATTCCCATCATGGATGCTGAACAGAAGAAAAGACTATGAGACAGGGCTCGATATGCATCTCGTATCTTCTGAACTAATATTTTACGCTAGACAAGATATAGATAGAGAGACTAAAATACGTAGCTGGAAAGGTATAAGGCATGCATTAGGTTATAAGGTGAGAGGTCAGAGAACACATACAACTGGTAGAATTGGGCCTACTGTAGGAGTTGCACGTAAGAAGCAACAGCAACAACAGAAACAAGGGTGAAAATGAATGGGCGATCCTAAGAAACCTAGGAAGAGATGGGAATCCGCTGGACATCCGTGGATTAAATCTAGGCTGGAAAGAGAGCTTGAACTTGTTTACGCATATGGTCTTAGGAATAAGCGAGAATTATGGATAGCCCAGACAATGCTTAGAAAAATCCGGCACAGAGCAAGACAGCTTCTATCACTTCCACCAGAAGAAGTGAAAAAAGAGTTAGAGGTATTAGCGAGAAAGTTATATAGGATAGGTTTAATCGATAAAATTGATGTAGATATTAACGAAATATTATCCCTAACCGTTGAAGCTATCCTAGAGCGGAGGTTGCAAACTATAGTGTGGAAGAAGGGGTTAGCCAGTTCGATATACCATGCAAGACAGCTTATTACCCATGGACATATATCCATAAATGGTAAGAGAGTTACTTCGCCAGGATATCTAGTATCAAGAGATGAAGAACAGCACATAGATTATTATCCAACGTCGTCGTACTTAAAACAACAATCTTCTTCCGCTAAAGTTCAAACCTTAACCAGGTGAGGTGCTTTCTATGTCCATGGTTGAAAGAGAGCTAAGATGGGGTTCTGCCCACATATATGCATCCTTTAACAACACCATAGTTCACATAACTGATGTTAGCGGAGCTGAAACCGTGGCAAGAGGATCTGGTGGTATGGTTGTTAGAGCCGATAGAGAGAAACCCAGCCCTTATGCCGCAATGATGGTAGCTTACCGTATTGCGCAGGAGGCTATGGAAAAAGGTGTTAATGCCATACACATAAAAGTACGTGCTCCAGGTGGCCACGGACCTAAGATTCCTGGTCCAGGGGCGCAAGCCGCTATCAGGGCTCTTGCTAGGGCAGGTTTTATTGTAGGTAGAATAGAAGATGTAACCCCAATACCTCATGATACAACTAGAAGACCTGGAGGTAGACGCGGTAGAAGGGTGTAGCTATTAATGAGATTATTGGTTAGAGAACATACGGATGAAGCCATAGAGCTGGATGTTAAGGGTGTACCCCTAGCCTTTTTAAACACCATACGTAGATACGCTTTGGCTAAGGTGCCTACATACGCCATCGATGAAGTTATGATTGTTGTGAATACTTCGTCTATGTTTGACGAGGTTTTAGCTCATAGACTAGCATTGATACCATTAAAAACTGAGGATGTAATAGATAAGATAAGAGGTATAGACCCCGAGCTATGTGAAAAATGTGCTTCATCTACACCAGAAGGAGTAGATCCTAGCATATGCGGAGAATGTTTTGTTCATATGGTACTAGAGGTTGAAGCTACAACAAATGATATTACGGTTTATTCAAGTGATATAAGAAGTGATGATCCTTATGTAGTGCCTGCTTACGCTAATATTCCTATAGTTATGCTTGCACCAGGTCAACGTATAGCTATAGAAATGAAAGCCAGAATTGGAAGAGGTCTTGAGCACGCTAAATGGAACCCCGCAACAATTGCTGTAACAAAATATGTAGCGAATATAAAGGTAGATGAGAAACTATGTAATCTCTGCGGAAAATGCATTGAAGTATGTCCTAGGGGAACATTAAAAATTGAAAATGGGAAGCTAAATGTTGTCGATGTTTATAGCTGTACGCTATGTAGGCAATGTGTAAAAGCATGTCCTGCTAAAGCAATAGATGTAGGTAGCATGGAAGATGAACACATTATCAGGATAGAGAGTGCGGGATCCCTTAAACCTGAGACTATAGTACGTGAAGCAGTATACATACTTTTAAACGAACTCAGCGAATTTGAGAAGTTCATAGAAGGTATCGGTAAGGGTGCTATACAATGAGTAGAACTGGTCCCACAAACTACGTATTAAGGAAGACGATTAAAGTTTTAAGAAGTTATGCTTATAAATATAATGCCAATGTCTGGAGGTATGTAGCAGATCTTTTAGAGAAGCCGGCAAGGAAGAGAATAGTTGTTAACTTGTCTAAGATAAATAGGTATACAAGCGAAAGTGATATTGTTATTGTACCAGGCAAAGTTCTAGGCGCTGGGAAAATAGACCACAAAATAATTGTAGCCGCAACAGCGTTCTCGCAACAAGCGATACAAAAAATAAAGATGGCTGGTGGAAGAGTTATCCATATTTTGGAGCTTCTCCAGGAGAACCCTCAGGGAAGTAATGTAAAGGTGATAACATGAGCTCTCACAATATTATTATGGTGACATCAAAACAGCTTGAATCTCTTCAGCTAACTCCGGAAATAGTCAATGAAATACTTAGAACTCGTGAAATAATTGTAGATGCTGAAAACGCTGTAGTTGGCAGATTAGCATCCGTAATCGCTAAATTGGCTAAATTAGGCTTTAAAGTCCATATTATTAATGTTGAGAAGGCTGTTGTAAGCGGTGATAAAAAGACAGTTGTAGAAAGCTATAAGCTAATGCTGAAGGTTAAGACCCATAAGAACCCATACCGTCACACTATTCACAGATCTAAGCACCCCATAAACATACTCAAGAAGACTATTAAGAATATGCTCCCAAAGCATAATTGGCTTAAAAATGAGCTAGTTAAGAAGGTTAAAGTGCATATGGGTATACCTCAAGAGTTCAGATCTAAATTAATTATCAAGATATTAGATTGTGATGCAGCTTACCTTGGTAGAACAAAAGTTGTTTCCGTGGCTATGATAGCTAAAGAATTAGGCTGGAAAGGTGTTACACCGCCATGAGTATCGCTTCAAATCAATCAACTTCGCAAACATCATCAACATCTGGTGTAACTATTAGTGGTGCATATCCTTACATAGTTAGCGGAAGAAAGATTGTTATAAGCGCTGGAAAAAGGAAAACAGCTATCGCAAAAGCTGTAATAAAGCCCGGTATCGGAAGATTTAGAGTTAACAGTATACCTGTAGAGATATGGCCTATAGAGCTGGCGAAGATGAAGATGATGGAGCCGTACCTTCTTCTGTTGCCAGAGCTTAGAAACACTATCGATATAGATGTTAACGTTGAAGGAGGTGGCTATATGGCTCAAGCATATGCTGTAAGAGTTGCTGTAGCAAGAGGGTTAATAGCGTACTTTGGTCTTCAAACCTTGAAGGATTTCTTCAAGGAATACGACCGCACAATGCTTACAGGAGACCCTAGAAGCACAGAGCCCGAAAAATGGATGAGATATAGTGCAAGAAGATTTAGACAGAAATCATATAGGTGAAATTGATGATAATCCCCATTAGGTGTTTTACTTGCGGTTACCCGATAGCGACTAAGTGGGAGGAATTCAAGAAACGTGTAGCTAGTGGTGAAAATCCTGGAAAAGTACTTGATGAGCTGGGAATTAAGAGATATTGTTGCAGACGTATGTTATTATCACATATAGATTTATTCCACGAAGTAATGAAGTATAGAAATGTAAAATAAGAGTAGAGGTGATTTGGTGAGCGAAGAACAGAGAACATTTGGTCAACAAGAACTCTTAATACCGCTGGAACAATACCTTCAAGCAGGTGTTCACATAGGGACTCATACTTGCACTAAACATATGGAGAAATTTGTATTTAGGGTTAGACCCGATGGGCTATATATATTAGATATAAGAAAAACAGATGAAAGACTAAAGGTTGCAGGCAAATTCCTCAGCAAATTTGATCATGAGAAAATCATGGTTGTATCAACGAGACAGTATGGAAAGCAAGCTGTTATAAAATTCGCTGAACTAGTAGGCGCCATACCTATTGTAGGGAGATTCACTCCTGGAACACTAACAAACCCAAGGCTGGAGTTTTACCGTGAACCAGAGGTTATTGTCTTAACAGATCCTCGTGTTGATGAACAACCCCTTGTAGAAGCTATGAAAATGGGGATACCTATAGTAGCGTTTGTAAGCACCGACAACAAATTAACAGGCATAGACCTCGCCATACCCGGTAATAATAAGGGTAGAAAATCCATAGCCCTACTATATTGGGTTCTAACACGACAAATACTGAGGGAAAGAGGGGCCTTAGGGGCTAACGATAATATACCGGTACCTCTTGAACAATTTGAAACTGCAACAACATAACATATCTTAATATATAGACCTACATAGCTACCTCAATGTATAAGTCATGAGCAAAATTGTCTTATCGCATACAGTATATCCCGTTATACCATTAGCTGGTATACCGTTTAAAGGCTATGGAAATATATTTTTAGCCACGAAGATTCCATGTAAATGCTATTTAAGGGTTTTTTATAAGTTAACACGTTGCAGAGGAGATAAAGTTCAAAATACTCAAGTACAAAATCAGAAGTCTGTTCTTCTGATGCATATAAATAGATATATCAACGTAATATTGTCAGAACTATACGATATGTGCGCTGAAGGTGATTTAGAGATCAAATGTGATTGCTATGTACCTGATATAGTAGCTTTTGTTGCTAGTACAACGGATGTACTATTTAATTTATTTAATGTTAAACGTATGGAATACGAGGAATATCTTAAGATGCTAGCAGTCCTTGATAATAAGTACTGGTTCATAGAATCACCATATATAGCCGTTCTTAGATGTGCTTATGCATACCAAGGAGTCTGTATATGTAGAGATATACATGAAAGTGTGAAGCTGAGATCTTTTCCAGATATAGAGCTTAAGTTTTTAGGAGAACTCAAATGCGGCAATAGTATGTGTCTTGAAATAACTTCGCCATTTGATGTTACATCAACATCCTATATCCTTAAATACACATCACATGTTATATCGCAAATAGCGCAAGACCTAGTAAATAGAGGTTTTATAGCAGAAGCAACCTTGAAACATCTGAGTCTCTTATACGATATCGAGACTAGAACTGTAGTAGAAGTATATAACAATATGGATTTGGAGATGAAGAAGTGGGAGTCCCTTAAACCTGTGCCGGATATCAATTCAGTAAAGTTTTACGGTATACGTTTAAAATCAGTTAAAGATAGAGAACTAAGGTGATGGTTTTTGGAAACTGTTGTGATAAAGATTGGAGGTGCTCTTATAACAGATAAATCAAAGCCTTTTTCTATTCGTTATAATATATTAAATAGGTTAGCTCACGAGATATCAAGAGCGTATAAGGAATGTTGCTCAAGAGTTTTAGTTGTTCATGGTGGAGGGAGTTTTGGACACTACGTTGTTGCTGAACATGGATCAGTTAATACTGTTGAAGCTATTGTGCAAACAGCATGGTTTATGAAAGAACTGAACATGATTGTAGTTGATGCACTTATGCTTTACGGAGTTCCCGCAGTATCATTTGATATACATGCTATAACAGTTGTTCAAGGCGAAGGAATCTATCTCTACCTAGAACCTATATCTCGAGCTTTAGAACTGGGTCTGGTCCCTGTTCTCTACGGAGATATAGCTATTGGGGATAAAGTACGCGTTATTTCCGGCGATGAAGTTGCCTGGTACTTATCTAGTTATTTTTCCCCATCAAAACTCTTATTTGCTACAGCAGTCGACGGCGTTTACGATAGGAATCCGTCAGATCCAAAGGCAAAGCTTTTGGATACAGTTACACTTAACGATATTCATAACATTCTTTTCAGCGAATCCCAGGGCATTGATGTCACCGGTGGCATGAAGCTCAAACTTGAGCTAGCGCTTAAGTACGCATCTAATGGTATTAATGATGTTGTGATATTTAATGGGTTAAAAGAAGGGCAAACATATTCAGCTATATGTGGTCGCTTAACACGTTGCACTAGGGTGCTACTGTATGAGTATTGAGCAAAGGAAGGAGGATCACATAGACTTAGCGATGAAGCTGGAGAATCAAGGACCTCTTTCAACTCTTCTTGAGGAAGTATTTTTTGTTCATCAACCTCTTACAACTTCTTCAGTTAATAATGTTAATTTAGAGATAGAATTCCTAGGATTTAAACTAGGAGCTCCGATCATCATATCCGCTATTACTGGTGGCACGAAAAGAGGATATGAGATAAATAAAGCGCTAGCAGGGGTAGCACAAAGGTATAGGTTCGCCATAGGTGTAGGTAGCCAGCGTGCAATGATATTGAACCCTGAAACCGCATATACATATAAGGTTGTTCGCGAAATAGCACAGAATGTACCTGTTATAGCTAATATTGGTGTTGCGCAATTAGCTAGGCTTGATATAAAAATCATTGAATGGTTGATAGAGTCTATAGAAGCTAATGCTTTGGCTATTCACCTCAATATCCTCCACGAGTTAGTTCAGCTTGAAGGGGATAAAGATTTTAGAGGATCCTTAGAAGCCATTCAAAAAATTATCGATAAGGTGGATGTTCCTGTGATAATTAAAGAAGTTGGTAACGGAATTTCAAAGGAATGTGCTGAGCTTCTATATAGCATAGGCGTAAGGATGATTGATGTAGCAGGTGCTGGGGGAACTAATTGGGTCTCAATAGAGCTTTCGAGAGCTAGATCAAATAACTATGTCATGATGTTCAATGTTTTCAAAACATGGGGGTTACCAACAGCTGTATCTATAGCTGAGGTTGCTTCTATTAGCGGTTTAACTGTTATAGGAAGTGGTGGTATAAGAAGTGGTATAGATGTGGCCAAGGCGATTGCGTTAGGAGCCGATATTGTTGGCATAGCCCAGCCTTTTCTATATCACGTCGTTAATAATACTGTAGATGATTTCGTTAATTCAGTTTTAATGCAGCTCAAAATAGTTATGCTATTAACGAATTCGAGAGCTATAAACGATCTGAAAAAAGCTCCTGTGGTTATTATAGGAAAGCTTGCATCGTGGATTTGCGCAAGAACGTTGAAGTTAAGAAATCCGAATGCTTATATATCTTGCTGTACTCAATGTAATATGTGAACATTATGTCTTTCCTAGAGTACGCATTAAGGATTTCAGAGAAAGTAAATAAATTTGCATTTGATACTATAAGGGGGATGCCCGCAGAGCTATATGATGCATCGCTTCACTACATAAAAGCAGGAGGAAAAAGAATAAGACCGTTAATAACAGTATTAGCCTGCAGAATTGCTGGAGGAAATGAAGATATGGCAATTCCTGGAGCAACAGCGGTCGAAGTATTACATACATTCACGTTGATTCATGATGATATAATAGACAAGGACGACTTTAGGCGTGGGGTCCCAACAGTCCATAGATTATGGGGTATAGATATAGCTATCCTCGCTGGTGATACGTTACACGCTTATGCACATAAATGCCTATTACGTGCTTTAGAGTTCGGAGTCCCCCCTGAGAGGGTTTTAAGGGCTGTAGAGTATCTAACGAAAACCACCATAACTATAGCTGAAGGTCAAGCCCTAGATATGCTCCTACCAACTCGTCACAACGTTGACGTAAACGACTATATAGAGATGGTATCTAAAAAAACTGCGGCTCTCTTCGCAGCTTCAGCCGCAATAGGTTCTACGCTCGCTGGAGCCCATGAAAAACTAGTTCAAAAACTACAAAATACCATGATTTACGCTGGTATTGCGTTTCAAATACGTGATGATATACTGGGTCTCGTAGGCGATGAAAAGATCTTGGGTAAACCTGTATACAGCGATATAAGGGAGGGTAAAATGACGATACTTGTTATCCATGCACTAAATAAGGCTAAAGATGATGAGAAGAAGAAGATATTGTTCGCCCTCGGCAATAGAGCTGCAACACCAGAGGAACTTAAAGAGGTTGCTGAACTTATTAAGAACCTGGGATCTATTGAGTTTGCCGATGATTTAGCTGAAAGTTATGCGACCAAAGCTTTAAACCTTGTAAGAGAAATAGATACTATGGATAGCGAAGCTCTGATTATGTTGAACAATGTTGTTGAATTTATGGTGAGAAGGAATTACTAAAGAAAACAATATGCAGCCACGTAGCTTTCCTGTAATTTATGTTGATGAAACGTGTTTGAAGGAAGTGAAACATAACCCTAGACTTTTACTCTATAATGGATCGTTGAATGAGCTAAAGAATCTGAATAATTTAATAAACGAAAAGCAGGTTATTTACATCGATTTAAACAATAAGCTCTTCTATGATTCTCCTAAAGATAACCTCAGAAAATTTGTTGAAATTGTATACGAAAGAGCTATAGAATTTGTATTTAACCTAGAAACCAAAAAAGTTTCATGTGCTATTGCAACGCTTAAACCTGAGCACAAGGAGGCTCTGTACGTAGATAGCGATGCTGATGTAGAGATCATCGAGGTAAAGGGCGGCCGCGTTTTTCCTTTAATCGATGTGGGTTCTGGGGTACGTAAAGGTGATAAACTGTGTTATGCCGTAAGTAGAAAATTTGAAGTTAGGGTTATAAGAAGTACCGTTAGAGGTGTTGTATTCTATGTTGGTGAAACTTATTTTGGTGAAATACCTGCATTATACATAGTAATCATAGGTGAAGAAAATGTCGTTAAACTTGCCAGAGGAACTTAAAGGGCAAATACGTAGGAATGCGCTAGCCATTGCCGTAGCAAATAGGTTAAAGTACGGACAAGCTAAGCTAGAACCTGTGGCAAACAAGGTTTTCGGTGAATTCAAAGAAATAAGACAATATGCTAGAGATGTCATAGCTGTAGTTAGAGAAGTAATAAATTACATCAATAGTTTGAACATTGAAGAGGTTAAGAGAATCGCCGAAGAACTTGGAGCATTAATGATGAGCGAGGAAAGAATAGAAGTAAAAACATTGCCATCTCTACCAGGTGTTGAAACATGGGGGAAGGTTACCACGAGATTTGCCCCTAATCCTGATTTCCCTATACATTTAGGTAATGCTAGAGCGGCTATTATCAGCTACATCTATGCGGTTATGTACAAGGGTAAGTTTATACTAAGGTTTGAGGATACAGATCCTCGAATAAAAAAGCCGTTGCCTGAGGCTTACAACGTGATCAGGGAGGATTTGAAATGGCTAGGCATCAAATGGGATGAAGAATACATACAAAGTTTAAGAATGGGTATATACTATGATTACCTCAAGAAACTTATAGCCAACGGCTACGCATATGTAGACCTATGCAAGCCTGAATTATTTAGAGAGTTAAGGAATAAGGGTATTGCGTGTCCTCATAGAAACGACGATCCATCGGTAAACCTAGAGAGACTAGACAAAATATTTGCTCAAGAGTATAAGGAAGGCGAGGCAGTAATTAGGCTTAAAACAGATTTAGGTCATCCAGATCCCTCTGTAAGAGACTGGGTTCTGTTTAGGGTAATAGATACAACCAAACATCCTCATCCAATAACCGGGGATAGATACGTACTCTGGCCTACATACAATTTTGCAGCAGCTGTAGACGACCATCAGATGAATATAAGTCACATCTTTAGAGGTAGAGAGCACGCCGTAAACACCATAAAGCAGATGTACTTGTACAACTGCTTCGGTTGGAGGTACCCAGAAGTTATAAACTTGGGTAGAGTAGGGCTTGAGAAAAGTATATTGAGCAAAACTTGGATTAAAACCCAGTTAGTATCAAACCCTGGTAAATTCATGGGTATAGACGATATAAGGTTCGGAACAATAGCAGCTTTGCGAAGAAGGGGTATTTCTCCTGAAACAATAAAACAATTAATACTTGAACTCGGCGTCAAAGGCATAGATGCTATAATTAGCTGGGAAAACGTAGCTGCCGTTAATAGGAAACTTCTTGACCCCGTATCCAAGCGTATATTTATTGCTATAAACCCTGTTAAAGTAGAGATTTCTAACTTAAACATCCCTACAACTATTAAAATCCCATACCATCCTTCATCGAACTTAGGTTTCAGAGAGTACAGGTTAAGTAGACCCGAGATCTACATAAGCTCGAATGATGCTGTATTATTCAAGAAGATAGGCTTCATTAGGTTAATGGAATTCACTAATATTGGATTTATAGAAGAAAAAGACAATAAGATTATTGCTGAAAATATAGGCGGCGATGTTGAAACAGCTAAGAAATTAGGTGCACAGATAGTTCAATGGGTACCTGCTGAAAGTGCTGTAAAGATCCGGATGCTGAAGGCCCACGGGCTAAACCTTGTAAGAATGTTAGGTGTAGGCGAAGGCGTGCTTAAGCAGCTAGGTGTAGGCGAAGTTGTGCAAATGGTTAGACTTGGCTTTGGACGAATAGATGATGTTCGTAAGAACCTTATATCTATTATATATGCGCACGACTAGTGTTTTTCAGCATATCTTAAATACCGAGGTATAGTCTTATCTCGGTAGCAGAATGTAACGCCGAGGGTAGAGCAAGAATGTCCAAATCAAAACCATTTTACGTAAGGTTCGAGGTGCCACCAGAGGTAACAGAAAAAGTGTACCAAGTACTTAAAAAAGCTAGGGAAACAGGCGGTAAAATAAGAAAGGGCACCAATGAGGTTACAAAAGGGGTAGAAAGGGGCTTATGCAAGCTTGTAGTAATAGCTGAAGATGTGGATCCGCCGGAGATAGTTGCTCATCTTCCTCTACTATGTGAGGAAAAGAAAGTACCCTACTTATACGTGCCAAGCAAAAAGAGGTTAGGCGAAGCTACAGGAATAGAGGTAGCAGCTGCCTCTGCTTGTGTAGTTGAACCAGGAGAAGCTAAAGCTGAGCTAGATGAACTTACGAGCAAGTACCAAGAACTAAGAACTAAAGCTGGGAAATAACGGTAAACGATAGGTTACAGCGATATAAAAACATTAAAAAGTTTTTACCAATATTTTTTCACAAATAAACTGATTATCCTTACAATTTAAGCTAACTACACCTTGCACACTAGCACCCTTCTAGGGGATATGTTTTTTATATTGAATTTGAAAATGCCGCGATTAAAATTTCTATAAAACAATACAATGTTATGGTGCCTATTATTATCTCCTAACCGATAGCTTCCTAGCTTCTCTCTCAGTCTCTCTAAGAATTACTATATCACCTACTCTCACAGGCCCTCTTACGTTTCGTGTTAATATCCTACCTTTGTCTCTTCCCTCGAGTATTCTAACTCTTACTTGCATTACTTCGCCTGTTATACCTGTTCTACCAATTATCTGCACTATTTCTGCTGGATACCCTATCTTCTCTACAACATTTACTTCGTGCTCCTTAGATTTATCTTCGATGGTAACTTTCGCCATTCTTACTGCACCGAGCTAAACTATCGAATTTTGACTAGCACTTATAAGCTTTAGCTATGTAGTGAGCTATATGTGTACAGCATAAAATAAAGGTAAAGTGGTGTACAGAAGATGGTTGTAAAAAGAATGTGTAGCTTTTGTGGATATGAAATAGAGCCTGGAACAGGGTTAATGTTTGTTAGAAACGATGGTACTATACTGTGGTTTTGTTCAAGCAAATGCTTTAAAAACTACAAACTAAGTAGAGATCCTAAGAAAATAGCTTGGTCGAAATACTATACACCGCATAGAGGTAAATAGACATTACATCTACAGTTGTATCAGCAAAGTAGCGAATTCGGGCTCTTTCGAAGCTTTTATCTTTATTACTTCTTTCAATACTTGAATAGAGTCTTCATCTAACATAACCTTAAACTTCGTCACCAGCGCTTTTGCATGGCTTAGGGGGATGTCGGAGTAAAGTACATCGCCTTCCTTTATGTGTCTTCCAACCATGACATGCCCCTTAATGGATACTGCTACCTCTTGGCCTTTCCTAGCTTCCTTCACTATTGTACCCATATGCTGTATCTGCTGAACTTCACCAACGGGTTTACCATCTACCCTCATTAGTAAGGTCCCAGGTTTAATAATACCGCCTAGGACTTCAACACCTACTATTACAGGGTCACTTCTTCTAAATACGTACCCCGGTAAGATCTTTATTTTAGTTGGTAATATAAGGGATTCCATTTCTCTTCTAAGCTCCTGCTTCTTCTCTTCTTCTACCCAATTTATGTAATCCTCTATAAGCCTGTAGATTATGTTCCCTGTGAACACCTTTATGTTCTCTTTCTTAATTAATTCCTCCGCATCAGGTAAGACCTTTGCATTGAAGAGTAGTACCACCCCTAGGTACCTATCAATTTTAGCTACAATAGAAGCTTCTATAACTTCCCTCCTTGTAAGATGCCCCACATCAGCTATTCTAATCGGTATCGATTTACGCGATAAAGCTTCTACTAAAGCTTCTAGCGCACCAAGTGTATCAGCTTTAACTATTAGGCCGTTAACATCCTTTTTAATTCTAACAGATGCTACCTCCTCTAAAACCATATTTTTATAACTATCAATTTCATTTTCACTAGGTATTGTATAGAAAGGTGAGCCTGCAATAGCTTCGTCTATGTTAGGCGCTATAACTCTTACACCAGCCGCTGCTACAACTTCTTCAACAGGTGAAAGATCGGCTTTTGCCACCCTGATATCCATTAAAGGTCTTGGCATAAGAAGTGCTCTAACTCTTGAAACTATAGGACCGTTGATACCTGCAATAACGAATATGTCTTTTTCGCGTAGAATACCGTCATATATTATTACATCTAGAGCTGTTCCGTATCCAGGTTGCTCCTTTACCTCTAGCACAACACCTTTAGCAGGTCCTTCTGCGTATCTAAGTCTTTCACTCATATACCTCTGTGTTACACCAGCAAGAACCGCTAGCAACTCTGGTATTCCTTCACCTGTTTTAGCTGATAGCGGAACTATAGGAACCGTAGTTAAGAAATCTTTAACCCTTTCGAAGTATTCAGCATTTACACTATGCTCAGCTAACTGCCCTACGAGCTTGTAGATCATTGCCTCAAGCCTCTTAGAAACCTGCTGGCTTTGTTTCCTCAAACTATCAATTATTGGTTCATCCGAGTAGGGAATCCAACCTGGTGTTTTATCCACCTTATTTGCTGCAACGATAAACGGTGTTTTTCTAGCTTTTAGTATCTCGATGCTTTCTATTGTTTGAGGCATTACCCCTTCGTTAATGTCTACAACGAGTATGGCTACGTCTGCTACACTACCTCCTCTTCTCCTGAGATTCGAGAAAAGCTCGTGACCAGGAGTATCTATGAATAAAAGCCCCGGAATATCGAGCTTAAACTTTATATACTTCCTCAGCGGCGCAGCTATCTTCTCTATTACAGATGCGGGAACGATGCTCGCACCTACATGCTGAGTCATTTCACCAGGCTCTTTTTTAACCACAGCTGTACCCCTTATCTTGTCCAACAACGTCGTTTTACCGTGGTCCACATGCCCTAAGACAACTACTATTGGTTGCCTCAACCTCTTACTTGGTAATTTATTAGCAGTAGTATGTTGCTCGGACATAGGTTTCACCTTGTACTAGTAGCTAAGGAATTTCCTTGCACCGAACTAGAAAAAGCTTCGAGCTAATGGTTTAAAATAATGTCGATTACATCACAGCTTTTCCAGGGCACCTATCAAATAGCATCCCAAAACCCTACAACATTAAAATAACAATTACATCCCTACCTTGTACTCAAGGATACGGTATCTTTCCAATTAATTACATCACGAAATGCACAGATACCATCTTGTTTGCCCCTTTAGTGTAGATAGATTATATAAACATGAAAAATACCCACTATGAGTCTGCATATCTTCAAAAACCTAAAAACGAATAGATTTAGAAAACTTGAAGAATACGTAATAAGTAGAAAACTTTATCAAAGCTACATTAATATTTCCAGACTACTTAGCGTAAACCCTATAGAGCTACTAACTTCTTAAGCCCTGTTAATACTGCTCTTACTACCCCTTTATCTTCTCTTAAACTCTTAGTATTATACATGCTGCTTAACCTAAAGCGATTTAATACTATAGAAGCTCTTTTTCATCACAATACTAACTGTATAAAATGTAAGTTAAGCCTGGATACGAAGACTTTAGGATACTCATAGCCAAAATGGATATCGTTAGAAAACCCTACCCCGAGAAAATGTTATAGGTACACCTACTGGGTCTATGATAGGAAATAAGGTTGAAGCCTACGCCAAAGGAGAAGGAATCAGAGTATATACATATTAGATAGTAGTATTATTCTATGCTTTGGTATTTTCCTCAAAGAGATCTTAAACCTCTTAAAAATGATACATAGAGATTTCCATCTCTATTAATATAATTGTTGAGTTTTCTCCATGTAGATGCAAGCGTAGCAACGACTAATAATAATATCAAGGCTTTGCTTTCTTTAGACATATGTATGGACCATCTCTATACGTTCTCAAAACCTTCACTAAATTTACAGACCGAGGATCAACTATTAAATACAATCCGTAGAGCAAAAATACATATTCATGATATTCACGTAGTATTTCATATTACCCATAATGAAATTGTATGGAATTTATGACCAAGAATCATCGAACATACAAACTTTACTTTGACCCCAACTTATGTTTAGATCTATTTTACGTGTATAGAGCTTTTGTACTAGGTAATGGTGTTCGGCAAATTATTTATGCTTATATATTTATTAACACCGATATAGGTATTGAAGAACTTAATGTTAGACTACCGTGTATACTAATTGAAATATTATTAAAAATTTACTGAAAGGGTTTTAAACATGGTGAGAACCACAGTAGGTCTCCCAGAAATAATATTGAAATGCAGGAGCTATCTATGGAGAATTTAGGTGTAGTACTAGGTCTAATTATACTCAAGAAGAACTGATGTAGCTATATCGATGCTCAAACTGATTATTAGATTTACCTCACCACCTATGTGCCCTACATACCTAAATTCGTTAACAATAAATATAGTTGAACAGCTTAACTACTTGTGATTCTAGCTTTGGTTTTCTCGATAACCTCATCTATAGTGGTTCTCATTATCTTCATCTTAACTGTGAAAACATATTCAATCAGTTTCTAAACATTGCAGTAAAATCTATTGAGAGCAAAGCTCTAATAAAGATACTTAATCTGATGATATGTGATTTAGCTTTTATTCTCTAAGTTATACGTTCTACTAATATTATATAACTTTGCTAGCAGGAATAGCTCTTGTTATAATGACATTGTATGAGTTAATCATATAATACCTCCAAGATAAAACATAAGTAACATTATTCAGTCTTTTATTACTTCCTCTAAGCTTCTCATTTTTAACCAGTTCTAAGTCTTACAGTTTAGTTTTCGGAAAACTATCAACCCACATTATTAGGAGCTTGATACTGGTGGTTAATACGAGCTTAAAGCAATTAAAACTAAAAAATAAAAGATATTATTCCTACTTATTACAAGTAACCGTATTGGCTAGAATCAAAATAGTTTTTAAGGGTTAGATACATAAGCTGGGTAGAGTAGCAAAGGTGTTAAATTAAGATGCCAGAGTTTGTAGTAGTAGTTTCAGATCCTAGAATAAAGAACCTAAGGGTGGCACCTGTCAAAGTCATCGGCTTAGATGATCTTGAGTATACAGACAAACATAAAGAACAACGTATTTTACCAAATGTGAGATTGAGCCAGCAGATACTGGATGTTATAAATCCACCCCTAGGTGTAGTCGTGGTAAGGATATGGAAGAATAAGGCAACAAGAGAAAAAGTAAACTTAGTTGCTAAAGCTGTGGTTGATAACTCCATAGACGTTATGACTGTTGGTGTACCTTTAGCATTTCTTACCGATAAGGTTGGTTCAAGCCAAGTAATTGGAGAAGTCTTTGCAGCTTCTGCTTTCCAGGTAAGGGTCTCAGAAGATGTAGCATCAAAGCTAATTGGTTTAAGGATAGGCAATAAGGTGGACGGAAGGTTGATAGGTTTTCCCAATGTAACATTAGAGGTTAGAGGAGGTGCGGACTTAGCGGGATTTCCAATGAGAGCTGATGTTGATGGCGCAGTTAAGAAGTACCTATTACTCTCATCGGGAGTTGGTTTTAAACCTAAGAAAAAAGGTGAAAGAAGAAGAAAGCTAATTAGAGGTAACACTATTTCGCCAGATATTGTTCAGATAAATACTGTTGTTATTGCTTAGTCGCTAAAATAAGCTAAAATATATTTTAAGGTAAATAGAGATAAAATTCTAAAACAGTAATTGGTTTGTGAATATGAACTACATACCTGAACTAAGTATTGGCGTTGTAGGTCATGTAGATCACGGAAAAACTACGCTTGTTCAGGCTCTTACTGGGCAATGGACAGCTCGCCACTCTGAAGAATTGAAGAGATCCATGACCATAAAACTCGGTTATGCTGATGGATACCTAGTAAAATGCGAAAACTTAGAACCACCACAAGCTTATAGAACTGATGCTATATGTTCAAAGGGATTGAAGCCGGAAACCCTTAAAACAGTATCATATGTGGATGCACCTGGCCATGAAATCCTTATGGCTACAATGCTCTCAGGAGCATCGTTAATGGATGCAGCGTTACTAGTTATAGCAGCAAACGAACCTTGTCCTCAACCGCAAACACGCGAACACCTTATGGCCTTAGACATAATGGGTATAGATCAGGTCATAGTAATACAGAACAAGGTTGATGTAGTTGATAGAGAACAAGCTAAGAAAAATTACCAGCAAATAGTAGAGTTCTTATCTACAACAAGGTATTCCAGAGCCCCCATAATACCCATTAGCGCACTACACAAGGTCAACATAGACGTACTGGTTATGGCGATGATTAAGCTCTTTAGAACACCTGAAAGGGATCTCAGTAAACCTGCATATATGTTGATTGCTAGAAGTTTTGATGTGAACTTACCTGGGGTACCCCCCGACAAACTCATCGGAGGTGTTATAGGTGGTGGGCTAACTAAGGGCGAGCTAAAGGTTGAAGACGAAATAGAGATAAAACCTGGTATAAGAGTAATGGAGAAAGGTTCTATTCGATATGTACCTCTTACAACGAAGGTTGTTAGCATTAGATACGGTGGAAAAGAAAGCAATAGAGCTATTCCTGGAGGTCTAGTTGCAGTAGGTACAACACTAGATCCTTCGCTTACGAAGGCAGATACACTCGTAGGCAACATAGCTGGTCATTATGTACCGGATCCTATAGATTCGCTACATGTAGAGTATAGGCTTTTCGAACGTGCTGTAGGTAGCAGATTCCAAGAGGTTGTCGATCCTATTAAGCCCAAAGAAACTCTGTTACTCACTATAGGTACAGCCGTTAGGCTTGGTACTGTAATAAAAGTTACCAAAGATGAATTAGAAGTTACGCTTAGAGAACCTGTTGTAGTAGTACCTAGAATTAACGTAGCTATTTCGCGTCAAATAAAAGGTAGATGGCGCCTAATAGGATGGGGCCGCATAAAGACGTAGTTGATACCATATTCAGTAATTTTTGTCTAGCTATTCTTGACACAAGCATCTTATTCCTTGTAGCACAAAACTTAGTAAAACTCAACGATATCTTCATCTTTAGCGAAGGCTGTAACCTTGTAGTACCTATACATGTGGTCAATGAATTGAATAAGCTGTCCGCAAAATCTACAGAAAAAGGTAGGCTGGCCTTGTGGATCCTCAGAAATCTCTTAGGTAGCTTCCAAATTATAGAAGTGAACTTAGAAAAATGCAAACCAAGCGAAGCTGATTGCGCCATTATAGAATTATCGAAGACTTTTAGTAAGGATACAAAGTTGATTGTATTGACAGCCGATAGTAAGTTAAGAAAGGAACTGATAAAGTACGGAGTTGAAGTGGTATGGTATAGAAAAGCTAAAAACAAATTAGAGTCTACTGCATTATTCTAGCAGAACTAACAGAAAGAAATTAGGTAAAAATAAAGGGGTAAGTCAAACCATGTTTAGGATATATAGACTTACAGATATTATTAGAGTTGACCCTGCAAAACTTAGTAGACCGCTAGAAGAAATAGCGTTTGAGGAACTTAGAAAAAAATATGAAGGATTAAAAGACAAAAACCTAGGCATAGTGCTAGCTATAATCAACGCTTACGTGGATCCTGAAGGATATATACCGCTCGGTGACGGTGCTCCATACCATAAAGTGGAATTCGAGATTTTATCCTATGTCCCTATAATAAACGAGATAATCGAAGGTCCTGTAAATACTGTTGGAAGGATGGGTATAACAGTAAAGATGGGGCCCTTAGAGGGTTTTGTACATGTATCGCAAATAGCAGATGAAGAGGTCAAATATGATCCTCTTCGTAATACAATAGTATTAGCTCAGAGTAAAAAAATAATATCCCAAGGAGATGTTGTTAGAGCTAGAATAACATCTGTTTCCCTTGGAGCACAAACTAGAATGCCTAGGATAAGTATGACCATGAAACAGCCGTATTTGGGTAAACTAGAGTGGATTAAAGAGAAAGAAGGAGAATAGCATATCATTTTCTTGGTGATGAACCTCGTAAGGTCTGATGAAGTGATGTTATCGGGGATCCTGATTTCATGGTCTGGATCACCAAACGTGAAATAGCCTACTACTTAATACTTAAGCATGTATTCAATAACAGTATATTTAACCTTGGTGAGGCTCTAGACATTTTGAGTTTATTCGGGTCTAAGCGAACCGCTAAGAAGATAATAAGGTTACTAGTTTCAAGAGGCCTTATAGAAAAAGTTGATACCTTGAGTTATAGGGTTAATGAGTTAGAGCCAGCTTTATTTCAAAACCTAAAAGCTTACATCGTTCAGCGAATACATAGACGATTAAAATCGGTTGGTCTTAGCAGTTCTATAATTCTCAAAGATCATCGTGAAACTTTAGCAATACGTAACTGTAGCAATACCTTAGTATCAACTTTTGAGCTATTAAGAGGAATTATAGATATTGAATGCGGTTAAAAAAGAAGAAGATTAATTTTGATACTAATCAATTATTTACTATGTTAGTCTTTTTTTGCTATTATTATTTCAATAGTTGAAACTCTTGATTGCCTACCGTCAGCGCTTGTTATTGTTTGGCTACCAACATTTATACCTTTTACTTCGACTTTACCGGGGAGGAACCTGTTTCTTACGATTTCTATTGCGTCAACTGCTTTGCTTATAGCTCTACCTCTTGCTTTAACTACAATCTCGTTTACTCCTTGGTTTATTAAGGTTAATATCGCTAGGACATAGTTCATTACGGGTTTTTTACCTACAAGTACAGTATTGGCTGCTGATGGTGCCTGGGACATTTCTTAACCCCTTGGTTTTTGTGGTTATGCTGTGAATTATAGTAAGGGGCTGGAATAAAAGGTTTTTTGGAAATATGCTATGTGTGGCACAGCTTTTTGAGTAATCTTGATACGGCTAGTTATAGCTTCTGGGTAAAAAAGTGCCGATAGCTATCATCTACAGAAATTGTTGTCCACGTTGCGGAGGAGATATAAGTAGTGTGGATATAGCTATAAAAGGAGCTTGTAGTGCATGTACTAATAATTTAGAGCTTACAACCCTTCATATACTTGATAAAGAAGTTGAAAACTTTGTAGGCTTCTTCGTAAAAGTAACAGGTTTTTCACCCTGGTCTCTCCAGAGGTATTGGATAAAGCGGCTGATCTCTGGAGAATCTTTTGCTATGATTGCTCCTACAGGTGTAGGTAAATCAACTCTTTTAGCTGTATATGCATTGTATAAGGTTTACTACTATAAATCTAAGGTATATATTCTAACGCCTACAAGAGAGCTTGCAAAACAAATGTATTCTAGGTTAAGCGAATTCATTGACAAAGCTAAGCTGAAGGATTCCATTAAGTTGTTGTTCTATGATTCCTCTAGCAAAAATGTATCCCAAACTAAAGACGCTATAAAGAGCAGCGATTTCGATGTATTAATTACCTCAGCAGCATTCCTAGCAAGACACCACGAACTTCTAACTGACAAAAGATTCGGCTTAGTTATAGCAGACGACCTTGATTCGATAATGAAGAACTCGAAGAGTGTTGATAGAATTTTAACTTTACTAGGTTTTGACGATAAAGATGTAGAGCTCGCCTTCAAGATTATTAAGCTACGGCAACATACTTTCTTGGCAAAAGCGTCTAAAAGTCAGGATGTATTTGAGAAAATTAGGAAAGAATTACTAGAGTTTGAGGCAGTTCTAAGAAATAATATAGCTAAGAAGAATGTACAACTAGTTGTCGCCTCTGCAACAGGAAGAGCTAGAGGGTTGAAGGCACAAGTATTAAAGCTTCTTTTAGGGTTTGATGCTGGAGCTGTTTTTGAGTACTGGCGTAATATTGTGGACCTGTATAATCCCCTAGATGAATCCTTATACGATAAAGTTGCACATTTAGTTAAGAAATTGGGTAGCGGTATAGTCTTTGTATCATCGCTGTACAAAGAGATCATAGAGCCTCTTGTCGGTAAGCTTAGAAGCGAAGGTATTAAAATTGAGGTAGTCAAAAGTGGTAGTAAAAGTGTTGATAAGTTTAGGCGTGGTGAAGTAGAGGTACTCGTTGGATCTGCATCTTACTATGGAATTCTTGTAAGAGGACTTGATGAGCCTGTTAGGGCTAGATACACAATTTTTGTAGGTATTCCGAGCATAGTTAGAGATCTTCAAGATAGTTTGAATAACCCTAGATTTCTCTTCATGGTCTTACGCGAACTTCGACGTCTGGGGTATAAGGTGGATGATTTAATTAATAGTATAACTAGAATCATCACTAATTCTACGCCTTCAATGTTATATCTCTACACGAAGTTAATGAATCAAAAGTCTAGGGTTGATCCAGCATCGGTTAATGAAGAGATTAAAGCTAAGGTTGAAATTTTGCTTAATATTAAGCAGAACGTATACAAAATTATTAGGGATATTCTAAATGATAAGAGGATTTTAGAGGTTAGTAGAAACTGTATCATTACTAAGCGTGGCAATAAGTATCTGGTTATTAAGCCTGATCCCTACACATATATACAAGCTAGCGGAAGATGTTCTAGACTGTTAAGAGGTAGAAAAACCTTTGGTATATCAATAATATTTGATGAGTATCCTCAGCTTCTTTCAATAATGGAGACCATACTTAAGAGATACATAAGTACCTTCAATATCAAAAACCTGGTTATCGATGAACTAGATCTTTATGTTAAAGAGATAGAAAATAGCAGATCTCTCGAAGGTTACGAAGTGAACATAAATATTTCTACAGCTTTAATCGTTGTTGAATCGCCTACAAAAGCAAAAACTATAGCCAACATGTTCGGGAGGCCTGCAAAACGCGTACTAGGGAATACTTTAATATACGAAACATTAATTCCTGTGACACCAACCAGGATTATTGTAGCATCTATAATGCCTTCTCTAGGCCATATAACAGATCTTGTTACAGACGAAGGACTTTATGGAATCAAGGTTAACGGATTTGAATATACACCTATATATGACTTTATAACTAGGTGCCGTAGCTGTGGAGCTCAGCATGTAGGTATTTATGATAGCTGCCCCTACTGCGGATCGATGGATGTTATGTGCAGTTCCTCCATATATAACGCTATAAAGGCAATAGCTATACAAGTGGATGAAGCCTTCATAGCTACAGACCCTGATTCAGAAGGAGAGAAAATAGCTTTTGATATCTATAATCTTCTGCTACCGTATAATAAGAACATCTTTAGGATAGAATTTAGGGAGGTGACGAGGAATGCTATTCTAGAAGCATTACGTAATCCAAGGAGAATAGATGTTAACAAAGTTGAGGCGCAGATAGCTAGGAGAATAGCAGATAGATGGATAGGCTTCGAGTTAAGTTTATGGCTACAAATGAAGTTCGGTAAACCGTGGCTAGGTGCTGGAAGAGTTCAAAGCCCTGTTCTGTTGTGGATTGCTAATCGATACAAAGAGTATAAGGATAATTTCGGTTACGTTGTTGTGGTGGATATCGGTGGCTACAAGGTTAAATGGTACTTAGGTAGAGGATTTGAAGCAAGAGAAAAAGCTCATATGGTTACTAGTAGAGCCCTTGAATGTGGATTGGAGATAACTCGTTTTGAATTCATAGAGAAAGAGCTTCCGCCCCCGCCACCATTTACAACTGATAACCTTATACAGGAAGCCAATATATTATTTGGCTTCACAGCATCTAAAACGATGATGATAGCTCAAACACTGTTCGAGTTAGGTTTAATAACATACCATAGAACTGATACAACAAGGCTTTCAACCACTGCTTTAACTATAGCGCACGAAGCTATTAAAAAAATGAACTTAGATAAGATGTTTGTACCTAGGTTGTGGAACAGAGAAGATAAAGCAGAAGGAGCGCACGAAGCTATTAGACCTACTAACTCTATAAACTCTGAAGAACTTATAGAGATGATTATAAGAGGAGATATTGGGATACTGACTAGAATTAGTGAAGATCATCTGAAACTATACGATTTGATATTTAGGCGGTTCATTGCTAGTCAAATGCCTAACACAAGAATTAGATATCTACGGGCTGAACTTAGAATTTCTGATCTCACAACAGTAGTAGAGGTGCCCATCGAGGTTGTGTTACCGGGTTTTGCCGCTGTTTACCCAGTAAAACTCTACACGGAGATTATGAAAAATATCGACTTAGTAAGCAATAAGGTTAGAGTTGTAAAAGCTGAGGTGGTAAAAGGCTCCCTTATACCCTTATACCGTGTTGCAGATATAATAAAATTAATGAGGGATAAAGGTATAGGTAGACCTAGCACTTATGCTAAAGCAATAGACAGTAATATTAAGCATGGATACGTAATTGCTAGCAAGAAGAGAAAAGCATTGATACCGACTAAGCTTGGTTTAGAAGTAACTGAAACAATACATAGATACTTCGTTAAACTTGTAGGAGAAGATGTTACAAAACAACTAGAAGCGCTATTAGATGAAATAGAAGAAGGTAGGATCAGTATTCAAGATGTACTAAATAACATAAGAAATAGTATAGACATTGCTATGAATGCTATGGAGAATGGTGCTCTTCCCCCTACTTTCAATAATGTAAACATTAACACAAACGCTGCGATTACCTAATACCTACCTTACCCGCTGCAACGCTATCTTTATATATGAAACCCTGCGATTCCTTATAAGCATACTACCAATTTCAACATCCTTAACATTAACCCTATCACCAATCCTTGCCATTATTGCATTATACAAGTTAACAGCTCTATGAATATTTCTCCCGCGCCCCATAATTTCAATTACATCTGCATCTCTATTCAAACTAATAATAGCTTCCACAAGGTACTCCTTAAGTGGTTTGTTGCCTAGCAATATATTCTTTACATTACTCTTCGGTTGCGAACTCATCCGAACAACACCTACTTAACATCACAAGATTACTCTACCTATTGAGTTATAATACATAGCACTATATAAACTCATCTAATTCCATAAAAACCTAAAGCTTCAAGAAAACTTTTTAGAAAAGCTTAATTACCACGAAATAAATAGGTGTAAACACGCGCCGCGGTAGTATAGCCCGGTCAAGTATGCGGGCCTTTCGAGCCCGTGACCCGGGTTCAAATCCCGGCCGCGGCACTAAGTAACTTTATTGCTTTTCAACTCCTCGATATATCTTCCGAATATATTGCATGCTATGAATATAAACTACACTATTTCCTGAAGTCTCTACCAGAACCAATTACTCTAATTACTTCTTACAGAGATAATAAAAATTGCAAGCCTAGCTCTGATATATTTGGAAATCTTTAATATCTATAAACAATTTTTTGTTGTATTTCCCTGGTTTCAGTATGTAGATAACTTTGTTTTGATGTATTAGAGTGTAGGTAGCAGTAAAAAAGGTTATTCTAATAGGTTTTTCCATTTAACTTCGCTTTCAATGACTGTGATAATGTCTCTTTCTTTTGCTTTAAGGGAGTCTGCTGTAACGATTGATTGTACTTCCCTGAGTTTTTGTACAGCTGTGTATGTGTCGTAGGGTACTAAGAGTATTGGTACATTTGTTTCTTTTGCTTTAATGAGGACTTCTATGTCCGGATATAGATTCCCTGTTAGTATTATGACACTAGGTTTTGTTTCAAGAGCTAGCTGTATTAAGTCTGTTCTATCTCCACCGGTTACTATGGCTGCGTTAACTGCTCTTCTAAACCATCGTAGAGCTGCTGAGGGAGCCATTGCGCCGATAACTATGTCTTCAACTATGTTGTTTAGTTTGTCCTTGTTCTCCAGGACTTCAGCGCTTAGAGCTTCTATTATATCTCTTACTGTAGGTGCTAATAACCTAGGTTTCTCGGTTATTACTCCGTAGATCTTTAACCCCATGCTTTCTATTAGCGGTAGGAGAACATCTTCAATGCGCTCAAAATAGTATATAGGTATATTATTTATTATAACGCCGTTAAGCGGGTAACCAAAATGTTCAAAGAAACATTTGTAGAGGTATATCCTATCTACGATTTCATCTATGACTTCTCTATCTTTTGCATTTATTAATAGTACTGGTTTAGCATTAAGTATTTTAGCTAACTCTGGTGGTGATAAACCTATTCCTGATAGTATATCCGGTGTTGTGTATCCTTCTATAATTACGACCTCCTTATTTTCAACTATTTTCTGGAAACTTTCGGTGATTGTCTTCTTAATATTATCTAGCTCGTTCTTTAGTTCAACAGTAGCATATGTAATAGTTATTGGGCTTATGACATCGAGAGATTCTGGTAAATTCAGAGCTTCTTTCATTGCAATAACATCTGGATCTATATACTTAAGCGATGGAAGTCTATATCTACCTTTTGCAATTGGTTTGAAGTATCCTACCTTGTATCCTTCAAGCATTAACTTCTTCATTAACCCGTAAATGAGTACTGTTTTACCTTTCTCGCCTAAGATAAATATGGATTTAACCATTATCACACCTACTCTATAACCATCTTTACGTCAACAGCTACGCTTCCTGCACCCTCTTCGTATACGAAAAGCGGGTTAATATCCATTTCCACTATTTGTGGTATATCTATAACAAGCTTGCTAACCCTAAGCAGAATGTTTACTATAGATGCTATATCCGCTGAGGGCTCTCCTCTAAAACCTTTAAGAAGTGTATACGCTTTAGTCTCCATAATTATTTCTTTAGCTTCATACAATGATAGAGGAGTCAGCTTAAATGAAACATCTTTGAACAACTCTGTGTATATACCTCCTAAACCGAACATTATTATATGACCGAATACAGGGTCTTTTGTAGCACCAATAATCACCTCTCTACCTTTAGGCACCATCCTTTGGACAACAACTCCGTGGATGGAAGCTTGAGGTGCATACCTTCTAACGTTAGCTATTATAGTCTTAAAGGCTTCTTTAACATCTTCATCTGATCTAACATTTATTACTACCCCGCCAACATCTGTCTTATGCGTTATATCAGGTGATGCTATTTTCAGTACAACTGGGTATCCTATGCCCCTTGCTGCTTCTACAGCTTCATCTTCTGTTTTCACTAGTATCGTTGGAGCCACCGGTACACCGTAGCATCTCATAATCTCTTTAGCTTCTGATTCTAGTAAAACTCTTCTGCCTTCGCTGCGAGCTTTCTCGATTATCGAGAGAGCCCCTCTTCTGTCGATGTTGTATAACTCTACGTGTTCAGCTATTTTAAGTAGGTATTCTCTCGACTCTCTATACATATTCATTCCATAGAGAGCTACAACAGCTTTTTCAGGCATATCATATACCGGTATATTGTTGTTTATGAGCATCTTAACAGCTTTTTCAACTCTTTCACCGCCTATAAATGCCGCTAACATAGGTTTATATGGATATTTTCTGCTTAGCTCTATTATTGCTTCAGCTGTTTTCTCAGGCTCCGTCACAGCTTGTGGTGTAAGTATAACTACTACGGAATCTACGTTGGGGTCCTTTAGCAAAGCATCAATAGCAATTTTATATCTATCTGCTTTTGCATCCCCCAGCACATCAACAGGGTTATAGATTGCTGCAGCAGGCGGTAAGCTACTACGTAGAACCTCTATAGTGTGTAGAGATAGCGCAGCTAGCCTTAGACCTTTCATAATAATGGTATCAGATGTTACAACACCTCCGCCACCCGCATTAGTTACAATTCCAACCCTGCTACCTAGCGGCATAGGTTGAGTACTAAATGCTATAGCCATATCGAATAACTCTGAAAGAGATGGAACTAAAATTACGCCTGCCTTCTTTAGGGCCGCTTTTAATGCTGTGACTCCTCCTGCCATAGCACCTGTATGACTTAAAGCTGCTTTAGCTCCAGCCTCCGTGATACCTCCTTTAAGAAGGATTATGGGTTTCTTCCTAGAAACCGCAGAAGCTACTTCAATAAATCTTCTCCCATTAACTATGGACTCTAGGTATAGGAGTATAACTTTTGTCTCCGGATCTTCACCTAGGTACTCTAGGAACTCAGCTTCATTTAAATCTGCTTTATTACCTAAGCTAACAATTTTCGAAAATCCTAACCCTGTCTTAACAGACCAATCGAGTATTGCTACAAGTAAAGCACCGCTTTGCGATACAAACGCAATGCTGCCTTTCCTATCTATTAGAGGTCCAAACGATGCATTCATTGGTGTATGCATATCTATTATACCGAGGCAGTTAGGACCAACAACCCTAACACCGTACTTACTAGCCGTCTCAACTAACCTCTTCTCTCTTTCTATACCCTCGCCGCCTACCTCCTTGAACCCCGCTGAAATAACTACGGCAAATTTCACCCCTTTCATACCGCATTCTTCAATTACGCTAGGAACACTTGGGGCAGGCACAACGACAACAGCTAGATCAATAGGATCCGGTACCTCAAGCAAAGATTTATATGCTTTCAACCCTAGTACGCTATCAGCCTTTGGATTTATCGGATATATCCTTCCACTATATCCACTATCAATAATATTCTTTAAAATGCTGTGACCAACTTTACCTGGCTCCCTTGAAGCTCCTACAACAGCTACAGATCTTGGTTTAAATAGCAGTTCCAATTCCTTACCCATTGCGCATCCTACCGTGTAGCTACTATTATTCAAGTGTTTTTAAGCAAAAATAAGGTTTATCTGCCAAGAAGATTCTATAGAGGTGTAAAAGTATTTTACAGTGTCCTTATTAACTTTGATAAAGGGGTGTTACAACGTGAAACTTGTATTCATAGGTCCTCCTGGAATAGGAAAAGGAACTTATGCTAAGATGTTAAATCAGAAGTACGGCATTCCTCATATATCAACAGGCGATATTTTTAGAGAAGAAATTTCCAGAGGAACAGAGCTTGGAATAAAAGTAAAGCAATTCGTTGAAAAAGGACTCTTAGTCCCAGATGAAATAGTTATAGAAATTGTGAAGCAAGTTCTCCGAAGACCCGAATGCGAAAAAGGCTTTATACTAGATGGTTTCCCAAGAACTGTTAAACAAGCAGAAGCATTAGAACAAATAACAACCATAGATGCTGTATTCCTTTTCGAAGCCCCTATCGAAATAATAATAGAGAGGGTCTCCGGAAGATTGATATGCCTAAACTGCGGAGCTATATACAATATATACTGGAAACCTCCTAAAACACCAGGAATATGCGATGTATGTGGACATCCGCTAATCCGTAGAAAAGATGATGAACCAGAGGTTGTCAGAGCTAGATACCAAATATATAAACAAACCTTCGAACCCGTAATCGATTATTATAGAAAGAGAAATATTCTAATAGAAATTGACGCTTCAAGAGATGCAAAAATTGTTGTAAATGATATCGAGAAAATCCTTAAAGAAAAAAGTATATTAAGGGAAGTATAAGCCAATTTCTCTACTACGTAAATCTTTTATCTAATAAGAAGATAATCAATTAATACAATATTTTGCAACACAGATCCTCGTACAGTATTGTAATGATCTTAAGGTTTATTCCATAGTAATCGAACAACAGAGCTGAATATCATAAATAGCAGAAAAGGTAATTCACTTATTAAAAATTCCTTAATAAGCACTTAGACTATAACATAAAAGTTAGAAATAAAATACAGAAACGTATTGCTCACTAATAAACTAAACTCCTAAAAAAGACTCCTAAAAAAGTGTATTGATCATGAGGGAAAAACTGTAGCAACAATATGATAACACCAGAATCTAGCTAGTTTTACTGTTTGTAAACTTAGTAATATAGATTATGTGATTTACTACGAATTAATCAAAACTTTATGTTTTTATTTGTTTATTACCCATACTGTTATGTATTCTTCATTTAGCTATCCATTAATATTTAATTTAATACAAGATCTAGGTAAAATAGTCCGTACTTTACTAAAATTGCATATGTAGATACTTATCTAATTAGATTAAATTAGATTAAACATCAAATTATTATTTTCACATACATGACTTAGCATACAAATCATAATATTTAGTATGATGTATGCAAGAATGTTTTTATAGCTCTACTTGATATACCTACTTTGGTGTTGATTTTGGGTAAAATATTCTACAGAATATTGATGATATCACCTATAGTACTATTACTAATATTGTCCACACTGCAAACATTATATGCACCTAATAGAATCGTTAGCGGTCAAGGTGGTCTTGAAGGTAGGGTTATGGAGAAACTTGGTAGAGGTCTTGTAGCACTTAGAATATCTAATAACTCTGTTTGGTTAAGCTGGAGATTGCTTGCTACAGATCCCAATAACACAATGTTTAATATATATAGAAGGATAGGATACGGTCCTCTGGTTAAGGTTAATAATGAGCCTCTTTACTTAACTTGGTTCATAGATAATTTAACAGATTTCGATTTTTCAGAACCTGTAACATACTATGTAGTGAGTGTTATAGATGGTGTTGAGGTAGAGGTTTCGAAGCCCTATACGTTGAACCCTGGTACTCCTATTGGTAACTATATATCTATTCCTCTAAGGCAAGATGCTCTGAATTTTGCCGGCGCAGTTCAAGGAGCTAGGCTTGCAGGTATAGGCGACTTAGACGGTGATGGTGAGTACGAGATTGTTGTTAAAAGAGGTGATCAAGATCTAGATCCATCACAAGCTAGTATACCTACCCATCTACCTCAAGAAACATATAAGCTTGAAGCGTATAAACTTGATGGAACATTCCTATGGAGAGTTGACCTAGGACGAAACATAAGGCCAGGTATATACTACTCACCTTTCGTTGTATACGATCTCGACGGCGATGGTAGAGCTGAGGTAGCCGCTATGATAGGTGAGAATGCTACCTTCTATACACGCGATGGTAAAGTAATTGTTATTGGAGATGTAAACAATGATGGTACTACTGTTTATGCCGATGAACTTGGTAGACAGGTTAAAGATCCTCTGTACTTTGTTATAATTGATGGTGCTGCAGGTTATCCTCTAGCCTTCGGTGAATGGCTATACATGTATAACTGGACTTACTGGGGTGATAACTATGGTAATAGAGCTTGCAGAAATATGATTGCTGTTGCTTACCTCGATGGAGAGCTTCCCTCGTTAATTATTGCTAGAGGTATCTATACGCATATCTATGTAGAAGCATGGAATTGGAGAAACGGTAAACTAACAAAGTTATGGACTTTCTACCTACCGAATCCAGGTGTATCGAAAGGATTCCAGCAAATGAGAACAGGTGATATTGATGGTGATGGAAAAGACGAAATAGTCTATGGCACAATAGCCATCGACGATAATGGCCAGCTATTATGGGATTCAGGTTTACTACATGGAGATAGATTCCATATAGCAGATATAGATCCTTCTAGACCAGGGCTTGAGATATTCTATGTACAGGAAAGACCTGGCTCTTGTACCGCTGGATGTAGGTACGTATTTGTAGAAAATGGTAAGAATTGCACCGTAGTTAATAACACAGTTGTATGTAAGCCTGTTAGCGGAGAAGTTACGTTGTATCAAAGACCTGGTGTAGCTCTTGTAGAAGCTGCTACAGGGAAACTTATATGGGCTTACATAGGTTCTGGAATAAGCGATCAAGATATCGGTAGAGGAAGCTGTGGAGATGTAGATCCAAGGTACCCAGGTATGGAATGCTGGGCTACAAGACCAACCACACCTGGTAATCTCTTCAATTCATCAGGTTATATAGTAGGACCTAGAATGAACTTAACAAACTTCAACATTTGGTGGGACGGAGATTTACTCAGAGAACACCTAGACGTTGTATTCACGAATACCTTTAGTGTTAGTAAATACGATTGGGAAAGAAGAATATGGAGACATATATTCAATGTCACTAACATTATTCCGGGCTCTAGAAACGCCCCCCTAGCATATGGCGATATAATTGGTGATTGGAGAGAAGAATTTGTAGTAATTACAGCAGATAAAAAAGAAATGAGGGTATATGTATCAACAGAACCAACAAACTACACAATATACACATTAATGCACGATCCACAATACAGATTAAATGTAGCAATGCAGACCCACGGCTATATGCAGTCAAACCAGCTATCCTTCTACCTAGGCACAGAAACCACATTTCCAATACCAAAACCAAATATAAGGTATCCTGAGCCTAAGACCGTTACATACACCATACCAGCGTTTCCTGTAATGCCCTGGACTCCTACAGTAACATATACTATTACAACAACAACTGTACAAACTACAACCACAACAGTTATAAATACTGTAACTGTTACCAAAACAATTGTATTCAGAGGGATACTGCTATTTGTTAAAGGATTAGAGGGTTCTGTATATTACGGTATCATGAGAAACGGTAATATAATTTGGATACCTTTAAGCGGGTATGCAGAAGAAGCTCCTTCGGCAACCCAATACGGTGATGGTGTGTTTGTGTTTGTTAGGGGTGGTGATGATGGTGTTTGGTATGGGTTTGTTGATTTATCTTCGTTTGTGTTTAGTGGTTGGGTGAGGTTGCCTGGTTCAACATCTTCAAGACCTTCAGTAGCTTCAACGCCCTACGGTGTTGTTGTAGTTGTTAGAGGTATTGATAATGGTATATACCTTGGTCTTGTTAATGGGAATAACTTTAGCGGATGGTATGTTATACCAGGAAAAACAATAGATGCACCGGCAATAACATTCGATGGAAACTTACTACACCTAATAGTAAGAGGAGAAGACGGAAACCTATACCACACAACAATAGACCCAACAACATACACACAAATAACAGAATGGACAATAGTTCCAGGAGCTACTGATGTAGGACCAGATCTAGCTTCAGGAAATGGGTTCATAATACTAGCAGTTAAAGGGCTAGAAAACGGAGTATGGATAAAGGTATACAACGTATCAACAGGAACGTGGAATGAATGGCAACGGATACCAGGTGGATCAACAGATGCTACACCAACAGTAGTATTAACTTTAGAAGGAATAACAATATTCGTTAAAGGCTTAGACGAAACAAGACTGTGGATGTCAAAAATTGTTGAAGGACAGTGGATTTGGCAATCCTTACCAGGATCATCGGCGTATCAACCAGAAGCAATATTCGTAGAATATGTAGTATAGAGTAAATGTCATTATAACTTAAATTATTTTTATATTTTTAATTTAACATAAATAAATGAGTATATGATGGTGCATATTTAAATTATCTTTATTACTAGGGTTATAGATATAATTATCACAACTCTAAATATCTATGAGGTTTAACTTCGTAGTTCTCTATATGGGCATGCGAAGGTATTTTTTCATGCGGCCATATTTTTGCATTTACTAGTTTACTATGGGCACCTATATGTACATTGTCTCCTATATAACTATTAACTATAGTCACGTTTCTCTCTAAATAAACATGTCTACCTATGATTGAGTTTATTATTTTAACTTCCTCCTCGATGTAGCTTCTATCCATTATAGCTGACCCAGATATATGGTTATTGGATCCTATTATGCAGTAGTTATCTATGGATGAATCTTCTATGAATGTGTTTTCACCTAGGATTACATGTCTACCTATTAAGGTTACGCCAGAAAAATTTACTGAACCATTTTTAGATTTGATGATTATATCTTCGTGGAATTCCTTGGATTTAGGTGATCGTCCTTGGAAAAATACATTGGGGATTTTTTCTTCAGCTTCTAAAACTCTGTAGTCCTTTGTATGTAAAAGATATTTCATAGCTTCTAGATATCTCTCCGGTGTACCTATGTCAAACCAGTAACCTTCTTCCATGATATAGCCATAAACATTATATCCAAGTTCTATAAGCTTAGGGATTACATGTTGACCAAAATCCATTTTTCCTGTTTTCAGCAGTTCTTTTCCATGAAAAGTATTAAAGAATTCTATTACTGTAGGCTCTACTATGTATATGCCAGTATTTATAAGGTTGCTAGGAGCTTCTTCTTGTTTTGGTTTTTCTATAAATCTAGTAATTCTGTTGTTGGCTCCTAGCTCGGCAACACCAAATCCTGAAACATCTTCAGTTTCCTTTAACACTATGACCATATCTGCTCCTACATTCTTATGAAATTCTAGTACTTTACTCAAATTTAATTTGAATATGTTATCACATTGAACAACAACCAGTGGTTCATTTATTCCGTAGTATTCAATAAGGATTTTTACTGCTTCAGCATTTCCTGATGTTTCGTATCTAGGCATATACCTAATTCTTACATCGCGATCTATGAATGGATACTTAGCTCTTACCCAGTACCCTTCTCTGAAGTAATCGTGTACTGCTTTGTAGTTATAGTATCCCCTAACCCCAAGGTATATATCCTCTATACCGTTAATAGCTAGCTCTAAAATTATGAATTCAAGAATGGGTCTATTAAGTATACGTATAAGTGCTTTGGATGTCTCAACAGATAAAGGTCTGAGCCTAACAGCTTCTCCTCCAACAGGTATTGTAGCTACACGTAGTTTAGACACGCAATCCCTTAAATTTATAGTATAATCAACAGTTTTTATACCTTTTCTAATATCAAAACTCAGGAAATATTAACGCTGATACAGCGGTGAAGAGCTTTTGTATTCACCTCATCACATAAGAAGAATTTGGATATTGACTTTTGAGTTTAGCGGTATCGCTAAGGTTGGGGGGTTAGGAGAAGTTATACCCCTAATTGCACGAGAACTTACAAAAAAAGGTTATGATGTGGTAATAGTAATGCCTTCTCATGGGATTACTCCTCACGGATTCAAAGAGCTTGATCTAGAATGTCAAGGTAGTAGGTACGGGGTTGATGGTGTTGAGTATCCTTATGATTTAGGGTTTTTAGAAGGTGTTGTAGAGGGAGTTAAGGTTGTATTAGTTAAAGGTAAATCGTATAGAACATCGATGGTTCTCGATGTATGGCCCCCCTATAGTTATGTTAGCGAAAAAGCATGTTTATTAGCTAGAGCTGTTCATTGTCTTGCAAAAAGGTTTGGCTATCCCGATATTATCCATGCAAATGATTGGCACTCCGCAGTTGCAGCTGCATTACTTAAAATTGATGCTGAACTCCGAGGTTATGCTCTCCCTGTACTATATCAAATACATTTACGTGGTTCTCCATCGTATCCATGGCATTACGCTTCAGAGCATTGGTGTGGTCTCCCTGATACCATGCAGAGAATTTGGGCTACTACAAAGCACATTTTCATGCACACAAAAGATTTATGGGATAGTTGCTGGGGAAATATAGAGTGCTTCATAGTAAAACTAGCAGATACTATAGCAACTGTCAGCAAATCTGAACTTGAGCTCTTAGTAAGAGATTATGGAGAATGGATTAGAGGAAAAACGTGCTATTCTTATAATTCAACTTCCTGGTCCATCAAAGAAGTCGAAGAAAATGCATTGAAATTATATAACACTAAAAGGAGAGGCGAAATTAGGTGGAGACTTGTTAATGAACTTCTACAGAAATTCACAACGTGGGGTTATCTCAATCTAACCGACAATGAGGTGCTCGTTATTTCATCAGGTAGGTTAACTCCTCAGAAAGGATTCGATGTACTCTTGCATGCAGCTAAGTTACTACCACCATCTATTAAGGTTATAGTGCTTGGTCGCAGAGTTGGAGATGAAAGTTACGAGCATTACTTAAGGAATTTATTAAACGAGGTCTGGGGCAAAACTATAATAATTGTAGATGATGTTGAGCAGACTCTATATCAACTACTCATATACTCATCTCACGTGTACAGCCTTTCCTCAAGGTATGAACCCTTTGGCATTTCAGGCATTGAAGCTTTAGCGTTAGGAACACCTATTGTGGTTTCAAACATAGGTGGTCTAGGGGAGTATGTAAGCGATTTAAGAGTTAATCCACTTGGTGTAGGTATTAAAGTTCAACAGGATAATGTGACGGAGTTAGCTATGGCTATTCAAAGTCTAGGTTACCTAGTCTATTATAGCGAAACCGGTAAAGGTATTGATAAGATAGTGTTTCGAGAACTTAGGGATCTTGCGCTTCGGGAACACAAGTTCGGTGAAAAATTAAGAGATATTACCGTAGCTTATGTGGATATGATATTTAGACCAGAGCATACAGCAAATAGTACTTTAGCATGCTATGAATTAGCTAGGCAAATGGCTTTCTACAGAGCTAATGCATAACGATGTTAAAGCAATAAAAATAACCAGCTTCTTACTATTACATAATAGTAAAATTTGAGGACATAGTTTATGGTTATAGTCTCTTTGGTACCAGAAATAGCTGTTAATGAAATAGGTAGTTATGCAGGCGGATTAGGGATCTTAGAAGGTGATAAGTTTTTAGGTGCATCCAAATTAAAACTAGATTATATTGTAATATCATTCTTTTATAGAAAAGGTTACATTAACTACAGAATCCATAAAATCTTAGGTCTAAAACCAAGACTTGCCGCGGTGTTTTACGATAAGCCTAGAGAAATCTTAGAGAAACTAAGGAAAGAACAAGATTTATACGTTAATGTTAAAAACAAACAGGTGTGTGTTACTCCATGGGTTTATGAAAAAAGTACTGCTAAGCTTATACTGCTTGAAGTATCAAAACCTAGATGGTTTAGGCGAGCAATTGATAAACTCTATATCGAGAAAAGCGAATCCGAGAAAATATATAAATGGATATTATTCGCAAAGGCCGCTGCTAAATACATTAAAGAACGTATAGGATTAGATAAGGTAGATGTTATAGATATTCAAGAGGCGTACGCTGCATTAATTATATTTGCGCTACCGGAGTACAGAAACTTTAGGCTTATAACCCATACTCCAGGTCCTTGGGGACACCCACGTATCTCAGCCAAGATAGTGAGGAGCGAATTCGCCTTAGATATAAAAGTTGAAGAAAATTCTATAACAAAGCTTGCACTTGAAAGAGTTGCCAAAGCTTTCGCTGTATCTAAAAAACACTATGAAACATGTATAAAAAAGCTTTTTCCAGAATTTGCTAGTAAATTTAGCTATGTAACTAACGGTGTTAGCGAAGATAGGTGGAGACATAATAAGATAAAAGAGCTTATCTCAAACAAGAAAAGTTATGAAAATATTTCTCCGGAAGATCTATGGAGAACCCATCTTGAAATAAAAAACGAGCTCATGCATCTTATAACTAAGTACTATAAACCAAGGCTTGAGATAGACAGTTCGGTGCCTATTATTGTATGGTGTAGAAGACTCACAAAATATAAAAGACCTTATTTTGTTATAAAATTCATTGAAGAGATAGGTAGAGATCTCAATGTTTTATTTGTAGTTGGTGGAAGATCCCACCCAGCCGATGCCGATGGGCTTAGGTATGCTAAGAAATTCTTAGAACTTACTCAAAAATATGACAATGTAGTGTTTATACATGATTACGATATACAAAAGGCTCAGTTAATCCTAAGTGGAGGAGATATACATCTATTTACTCCTTTCCCCGGCTGGGAGGCTTGTGGAACAAGTTACATGAAAGCAGCTGTAAATGGGGTACCAACCTTAAGTTCTAAAGATGGTGGTGCAGTAGAAATGATTGTAGATGGCCTTAATGGATGGTTCTTCGGTTTAAACATAGATGAATTCATAGATATATCTGATGATTCAAAAGCTAAAGAAATTGATAAAGTCGAATTCGATGAATTCTCTAGTAAACTTCTAAAAATAATTAAAACTTACGGTACTTACGAATATAAGTTGACGTCATTGAATGCTTTAAGAACGTCAAGTATATACAGTATTGAACGTGTTTTGAATGAATACTATGGAGAATACATTATGAAAAACAAATTTAATAGATCCTAACCCTTAATATTTTAAAGTGTAAGGTGGCGTCCAAATGAAAGATGTTGTTATATTCTTTGAAGTTCATCAACCCTATAGACTTGACAGGAAAATGTATGAGAAGCTTATCAGAAGAGCTTTAAGAGGTTCAATTGAAGACGTAAGACAATTCGAGGATATTATATTCGATCAAGATCTCAACAGAATTGTTATGGAAAGAGCTGCAAATAAATGCTATATACCGACAACATCGATACTGATTGAGAATATAAAGAAGTTTGCAGATAGCGATAGGAAATTTATGGTATCTTTTGGCGTATCCGGTGTATTTATTGAACAAGCATTACGTTGGGCACCCAAGGTTGTTGAATTATTCCAAGAATTAGTGGCAACCGACTGCGTTGAACTAGTGGCACAGACTTATTACCATAGTATAACACCACTTATACCTGGTTATAGAGAGCTGAAAGAACAAGTTGAAGAACATGTAAAGCTTCTTCAAGAGGTGTTTGGGGTAAAACCTACAGCTGTTGAAAATACCGAATTTATGTATAACAATAATATAGCCTGCGAACTGTATTCAATGGGTTTTAAGGTTATACTAACTGAAGGCATTGATTGGGTCCTAGGGTGGAGAAGCCCTAATTTTGTTTATAGAAGTTATTTATGTGATATAAAGGTCCTGACAAGAAATTACAAACTTAGCGACGATGTAGGGTTCAGATTTAGCAACATTACATGGGATCAATATCCTTTAACAGCCAATAAGTACGCTTCATGGCTTGCTTCAACGCCAGGTGAAACAATATTAATAGCCATGGACTACGAAACCTTTGGAGAACATCACTGGCCTGAAACTGGAATACATGATTTTTTGCGATGGCTACCTAGTGAAGTACTTAGGTACCCTTACATGAGGTTTTCAACACCATCGAAAGTTGTTTCTGAACATCCAGCTGTAGACATATACGATGTGCCTCCTTGGTCTACTATAAGTTGGGCTGATGAAAGAGATGTAAGTGCATGGCTTGGCAACAGCTTGCAGAAATCAGCCTTCAACATGCTTTTAGAGTTAAAAAGATATGTAGATGCTCTTGAAGATCCGGTTTTGCTGAGGCTTTGGAAGCTTTTAACAATAAGTGATCACTTCTACTACATGGCGACAAAATTTGGCTCCTTCGAAGAAGTGCATAAGTACTTCAGCCCATATAAAAATGCCGTTGACGCATACACATTGTACGTACAAGCTCTTACAGTATTATTCTATATCGCGGCAGAGAAAGCGCGTCAAAATCCTTCTAAAATAGTGAGGAACCTTGTTGTACCGATAGACAGAGGATTCCATTTTAAATGTCCACATAATGAAATACCCACTTTAACAGCTACATCTATAAAAGAACTCTTGTGGATACTAAAAATAATACCTGAAGACTGCCTACAATACCATCTTATTCGTGGCGATATCCAGAAGTGGCTCAGTGAGGTATTTTTCTTAGAAGAACTTGCCCAAGAAATAGATGAGATAGCTAAACTTAATAACACAATAGACGAAAAACGAATACTTATAGTTAAAGCTATAGAGAGATACTCAGCATAATATTCTAGATTAAAGGTGTTGAGGATATGACTAGAATCAGTAGATGTGGTAGAGGGTTTGTTGATCCAAGGTTTTTAAATACCATTGAAGGATACGTTACTGTAGACCCTTTTGAAGCTACAAATGTTGACGAGGTTAAGGTAAGAGCTTTCATTAGAAATTATGGTCTTGACAAAAGCATTGAAATTGGATTAAAAGTAAATGAAAAAAGCGTTAGTAAAGAGAGCTTCAAATTAATAACAGGTGGTAAAATCTCCCTTGAGTATTACGTAAAGGTTAAAGATGGTGATGAAGTTAAGCTTATAATAGATGGTATTACTCTGGATAAACACAAAATAAATATTGCTGACATCACCCTAAATGAAAAGCCTACAAACATTATCCTAGTGTTTCATAATCATCAACCACCTAATTACGGACCTGATTCGGTCTACAGGGCATTATGGCCTTTCAATTATGTGTGGAAGCCAATGTTATTCCCATACGGTTTAGGTCCATATCATTACCATGCCATCTTAATTAAAAAACTAGGTGTAGACATTAAGCTTGTCTATAACCTAAGCCCCTCTCTAATTAAGCAGTGGATTGACATAACTAAAGAAGGCATTAAAACTTCATCAGGTGAGGTAGTTGAACCTATATCCGACTTAGCGGAAAATATTAAAGAGACAATGAGAATCTACAGAGAACTTGCACATGAAGAGGTTATAGAAGTTTTAACAAGTATTTATGCACACACAATAGCTGGATACCTTGTTGACTTTTTTAACCTTGATGATGTCGTAAGAAGAGAACTAGAATACGGATTTAATATTACTAAGAACTTCGTTGGTAAAGACCCTAAAGGAGTATGGTTACCAGAAATGTCATTTTCTATGAAGCTCATACCCATCATAAAATCTGTTGGACTTGAGTATACATTTCTCGATGAGAGATACCACCTTAGGGCTGCTGAAGGGGACGTTGGGAATCACTATGAACCTTATATTGTGGAAGACAGTACAGCTAACAGTTTAATTGTTTTCTTCAGAGATACCGAATTAAGCGATGATATAGGTTTCGCAAATAACTACTGTAGCGATATACACGCTATCAAAGGTGCTTACAACTTCATCTATAAACTCCTTAACAAATGCGCCAAAGAAAATGCTAAGGTATTAACAATAGCGTTAGACGGCGAAAATTGGATGGTGTTCTCCAAGAATCCTCCCGCAACAGCTGTATTCTTAGAAACAATGCTAATGCTATTTAAGAAATTGGGTAAAATAAATATAGCAAAACTCACATCAGCTAAAGAAGCGTTAAAATCGATAGAGCCTACAAGAAAATTAAGGTATATACCATCTACAACATGGCTAGGATCTTATACCAAATGGCGTGGCGAAGTATTAGAACAAGAGAAGTATTGGAAAATGATAGAACAAGTTATTTCAAGGTATAGAGAATACACTACCAAGTACGGACTCGATGAAAGAGCTAAAAAAGCGGAATGGACTTTATGGCATATACTGGACAGCGATTATTGGTGGGCAGAATTCTGGAACGAAGAAATGATATCGCTATGGATTAAAGAATTTGACCATACGTTAAATAGTTAATTATAGAATCTTTAAGTAAATTCATTGAAGCGATTAACTTATGCAATTATAACATGAATAGTACTAAATCACGACTTTTATAGCCTAACTCATTAATATAGATATTATCCCTATAAACGTTTAAGAACAATCAAAAAAGAATTCACGTGGCATTACTTTAAAAGCAACCTAATTAATTAAGTATTGATATAATAGGAATATATTCAGCAGACATAATGTATGTAGCTATAACCGACGATACTAATACTATAGGTGAATAAATTGTACATGAATGCAACTAACTCAAATCGATACGTGATCAGCGTTACACCTGATATTGCTCTGGACATAGGATATACCTATGCTGGTGGATTAGGGGTTTTAGAGGGAGATAAGTTTTATGCCGCAGGTAGCCTAGGGTTAAAGTATATAACCTTAACGTTGTTCTATAGACATGGTTATGTGGATTGGAGTTTTGATGAAAATGGTAACCTTATACCAAAACCTCAAGAGCAACCTGAAAATTTTATCAAAAGTTTAGATTTAGAAGATAAGTTTAAAGTTAATCTCAAAGGTGAGAACGTAGAAGTTGAGGCCTTGATCTACAAATATGGTTCAGCTAAAACTGTTTTCTTTAACGTTTTATCTCCCCAGTGGCTTGCAAAGACTATTGATAGAATATATATCGAGAATAGTGACGAGGAAAGAACTTACAAGTATATTTTCTTTTCGAAAGCAACAACAGAATACATTAGGAGGAATATGGCATTAAGCGATATAGCCTACATAGATCTACAAGAAGCCTATACAGCTATTCTACCTTTGCAATTAAAATTACCTGGTAGATATAGACTTGTAATACATACTGCTGGTATATGGGGTCACCCATCATTTCCTAGGGAAATTCTAGAGAAAGAATTCGGTTATAGATTTATAGAGAAAGAGGTTCTGCTTACAGAGATAGGTCTTGCTGCTTCACAGCAAGCATTTGCTGTATCCGCTAAGCACTACGATGTTTTAAGAAAGATATTCCCGCATTTTAATGACAAGTTAGTTTTTGTAACTAACGGTATAAATATAGAGCGTTGGTTGAATCCCGAAATTAAGAATGTCTTTGAGTTGCATAGATTAACGATAGATCGATTGGAAACTATTAAGGAAAGTCTTGTCTATAATTTAGAGAAGTTCCTGCAAAACTACAAGAAAGACATTGTTTTAGATAATAAGTTCGTTGCTGTGTGGGTTAGAAGAATAACAGAGTACAAAAGGCCTTGGATGATTATAAGACTTGCTAAAGAATTAAAAGATTTACCTATAATCTTCGTTGTCGGCGGTAAAGCGCACCCTAATGACACTCTTGGGATAGAATATATGAAGATCTTCTGGAAAATGCATATGGAGATGCCGAATGTTGTATTTGTTCATGATTACGATGTATCTAAAGCTAAGGTATTATTATCGTCAGGACACCTACTTCTCTTTACACCTTTCTCCGGCTTAGAAGCATGTGGAACAAGTTACATGAAAGCAGCTATAAACGGTGTACCATCTTTAGCCATAAGAGATGGTGGTGTACTGGAATTTATAGTTGATGGGGTTAACGGATGGCTTTTCGGTGAAGACATTCGTACACCTGTAGATTTGAACAGCAAAGAAGCGCAAGAAATAAATGAAAAAGAGTACACCGAATTTAAATCTAAGGTATTAAAGATATATCAAATATTTAAGGATGAACCAGAAGCTTTCTACGACGTAGCATTATCAGCTATAAGGTCATTTATATCCCGAGTAAGCATGATTAGAGTGCTAAGGGAATACTACCCAGATTTAATTAAGCTTCCACTCGTATAGATATGTTAAATATTTTGATCTGATGCCTGCTGATAATCTTCTTTTAGCTTTAACATAAGATCTAAAACAATTGTTTTTGATTGTTTAAAGACTTCAAACAAATCAATTACATTGTATGCAATAGAGGTGGTCAGTATTTATCTAGTTGTAACTTTTCTATGTAGTAGTTAAGTATATCTTGATGTTTATCAGCGATAGTATGAAATTCGTCTTGTTCTACGATAGTGAAGGGAATTACATCCTTTATTGATTGCAGCCCAGCTAATATCATAACTAGCCTGTAGATACCTATACCTACACCCGCAGTAGGAGGCATACCGTACTCTAGGGCTCTTACATAATCTTTGTCTAGCGGATGATACTCTACTTCTTCCCCTAACTTGCTAGCAAGCTTTATGCGTAGCTCTTCTTCTTTCTTAAAGAAGTAGTACTGAACTATAGGATTGTTTAACTCGCTATAGCCGTTGCCAACCTCAAGCCTATCAATGAATACCTCGAATCTTTCTGCATAATTCGGATCCTCTCTATACGGTCTAGCTAAAGGTGATATATCCCTTGGATATAGCATCACAAAAGTTGGCTGAATAATATTTGGAACAACAGTTCTTTCGAAGATCTTCTCAATTATTTTTCCTCTTCTTAAGTCATCGATCTTTATATTCAAAGATTTAGCTACCTCTATAAGTTCCTCAATACTTTTACCCTTGATCTTAACTCCTCCATATAGCTCTATAGAATCTTCCAATGTTATCCTTCTCCAAGGAGGCTTAAAGTCTAGCTCTAATTTCCCGCCATCTTTATCTATCTCGACAACATAATCGCCGAAAACCTCTTTAACCGCTGTTGAAACCATTTCTTCGACTAGCTTCATCATGTCTTTCCAGTCGGCAAAAGCCCAGTAAATTTCTATTTGAACGAATTCAGGATAATGCTGAGCATCTATATCCTCATTTCTAAAGCATACCGTTATCTCGTAAACTTTGAAGAAATTACCCACAATACATCTTTTTAAGTAAGTCTCAGGTGCTATACTGAGATATACTGTTCTATCTAATGCATACATCTTTGTTGTAAATGGTCTAGCTAGAGCTCCACCATATATAGGCTGAAGCTTAGGAGTGTGAACTTCTATAAAACCTCTTGAGTTCAAGAAGTCCCTAAAACTTTTCTCAATCCTATACATAGACATAATGGCTTTTCTAACCTTAGGATTGAGCATAAAGTCTAGATACCTCATTCTATACCTTTTATCAGCGTCCGCAAGACCGTGCCATTTCTCCGGGTATTCTCTCCATGCTATAGCCAAAATTTTCAGCTCCTCGACGAGAAGAGAAAACTCACCGCGGAGTGTTCTCATGGGTTTTCCTTTAACCCCTACAACATCTCCCACATTGAGTAATTCTACCATTTGCCAATTCTTTTCACCTACTATGTCGAATCTAAAAACTAATTGAATAACATCCGTAGAGTCATCTAATAAAGCAAAGAAAATTTTACCATGCCTTCTTATACCCATGATTCTACCTGCAATACTGAATCTCTCTGAGGCTTCTTCGCCTTTACCTAAGTAGCTATACTTATCCTTCAACGATTTTACATTTGCATCCGTATCGTACCTATATTCTGCTATATATGGATCAATGCTAAGCTCGATAAATTTCCAAAATCTATGCGAAGTCGCTGACATGGTTTTCACATATCAAGGACTTTATTTGACCTGCAACAGAATATAAGCATTAATTGTTTGTATTTTAAGGACAGCCACATGGATTTAGGCAATTACTTGTAATCAATAATTCAATTTCGTCGCCTGTCCTTAAATCTAGTGCTCCACGTAAGTATACCTCGGAAAGTAGTTCTACTACATCATCACCGTAGATTGTTTTCTCCGGTTTTACTATATATGCTCGGATACATTTCCCTCTGGCTCTCACGTAAGCCTTCCAAGCATAAGCTTTACAATAGGCATTGCCTGGTGGAGTAATAAAGTAAATACATATACTTTTTTGAAGTATTTGCTTAACTTTTTGAGCTTCTTCAACACTAAGTTTGATATTTAGTGTTCCAGGATAAGGTACTATACCTAGTATTCTTGTTAGAACCTCTTGATATAGACTAACATATTTTGATCCTTCACCTACACCATCTACAACTTTACCTCGTATTATATGGTATAATTCTGCGCAAAGCATATTGGATCCCATAAAACAGCTTGATAAATCGTCATCATATTTATGTACAGCGAAGGGCACTGACATCACACCAATATTTACTCCCGCATTACATAAGGTTATAAGTTATGTACGTAGATTATAATGTACAAAGATGATGATGTGGGCAGCCACCGACTACAGTGGTTAAATAGGATGAAGAGCCTATGTGCTCACGCTGAAACATCAAGAGGTATATGTCTAGAAAAATGCTGTATATATCTTGAGGATTTCTCACAAATAGTTGACATTATTACCAAGGCTGTAAAAGTCGCTGAGATGTCAACGGAATGTCGTCTAAATACAAGGATATATAATAGATTGATTACGCTAAAAAATCTTGCGACAAATACCGCTGGAAGAGTCACCTCTTTAATTAATGTAATAAAATACTGTAAATTTAATCAAGATATTGATGCAAGCGTAAACACTCTATGTAATTTATCTAATGGTATTGTGGAGATTAGAAACATGGTTAAAGAAATACTGGATGAACCTATAGTAGCTACTTGTAATACAATTAAAACTAGCTTTGAGAATTTAGTTCAGTTCATAGACTACCTAGGATTGAAAACGTTTATCATAATGTTAGTTTTGCTTAACAACTTAAATGCTATATCATCTACGTTCAGCGGAAAAATCGCATCTTCTTTTGCATCACTTTTATTTGCATCACTACTTAGCATTCATGATAATAAGGTAAAGGATGCACTTAAAGAGTGCTTTACTTCCTAGGATAAATTAACTTGCAACATTTTGTTAAAATCGATGTTTTCTTTTATTGCTAACTGTTGGCTGGTACATCTGCATTCCCAGCTCAAGGCATATCTAGATATTGTATTACTTTCTCTGTCTACGAGTTGTTGGCCGCTCTTCAACTGGTTTTTTAGAGACTCTATAGCCAATGGAGTATCCTACAAGAATAGACAGAGCACCTACAAGAGCAACAGATACAAATGCTATATTAATTGGTACACCCCCAGGTACTGTAGCCATAAGTGTTAACGTAGTTGTATGTATCAAGATATTTGTTATAGTTGTTGGTAGTATTACAGTTTCTGTTTCTGTAATTGTTGAAACACTTTGATTTACTATATCAGTAGGCTGCGTGTTAATAGTAACGGATACTGTAGTGGTGTTAGTGTAATTTTCGGTTGTAGTGTTATCAGAACTGCTTTCACTTAACAATTTTATAGGATTAAAGAAAGATAATGCCACAAAAACTATGTATATTACTAAAATAAGTACCATCATTAATTCTTTTTTCTTAAACATCAGACTTGTCACCTTTAAACTTTTTTGTATCACTAAGAATAAAAGCGTTGTGCACTCAAAGATTATATCTAGCTAGCTGAAGGTTATGCGAATGCCAAAATTAAGCATAATAACGCCTTTTGATCCATGGCGATCATCACTATGTACATGTCCAATTAAATGGGTTGTACACCCCTACACAGGTTGTAGCTATGGATGCTTGTACTGTTATGCAGCAAGCTACATCCCTAGGTATTATATGGTAAGAGTTAAGGAGAAATTAATAAAGAAGCTAAAGAGAGATGTCCCAAAGATCCCTAAAGGCGCTTTGATTGAGATGTCCTCAAGTAGCGATCCTTATCCACCAATAGAAGCTCAGCTTAATTTAACTAGGTATACTCTACATGAATTACTTAACCATGGATTTAAAGTTCTAATAGTTACCAAGAGTACGCTTATTTTACGCGATATAGATGTCCTCACGAAATTTAGAGACCATGTAGTTGCATCCATAACAATAACAACGCTAAAGCAGTCTATAGCCCTTAACCTAGAGCCCAACGCACCAACACCCTCCGAAAGGCTAAAAGTCATCGAGATGCTCTCACGTAGCAAAGTTAAAATTGTTGCAAGAGTAGATCCTATAGTTCCTTTAATTAATGACGATTTCGACTGTTTACGTAATTTAGTTAAAGAGCTAAGTAAACGTGGGGTTATCCAAATAACGTCGTCTACGTATAAAGCTAAAGGTGCTAGTCTTAGGAGGTTGGCATCGGCTTTCCCTAATGTAAGTAAGAAGCTTATCGAGCTCTACGACAGAAATAATACTGAGAACGTACATGGATATAGGTATCTAAATAGAAACTTAAGATACCATTATATGAAAGTCCTAAAGGAACTCGCAGAAGAAGAAGGTCTTGTATTTGAAACTTGTAGAGAAGGATTCCCTAACCTAAACACCCCCGGATTTGCATGCGATGGTTCTTCAAATATATATTTAGAATAAGTTAAAATAATTACAATGGCGTAATATTTTAACAAGATTAGAATAGAAGTTCATTAAGTGCTTAAACACGTTACTTTTGTCTACGGTACTTCTCCTTTTTCCTATAATGTGTATATTTTTTCATAGGATAGAATAAGACGTCGACATGGTGTATTAAATCTGAAACTTCTCTACTTTCAATGTTTATAAATTTTCTAAGCTTATGAGCCTCTCTTATGGTTATTCTAGGATCTAAATAAATAATGACTTTAGCTACATAAAACGTCCCCATTTTTCTTAGTTCAACTTCACCAATTTTAACATCTTCACGATTAAATTTACTTAGCCTAGATGTTAACAATGCCTTTAGATTTGGATCTACTTCAAATCCTAGCATAGATTTTATTGCTTCTTTACATAACTCTATCAGTGTTTGAAGTGCCGCAAAAAGAACAAATAAAACTACAACTAATTCTACAATAAAGTTGTGAGTATATGCTGTTAAAACAATACCTATAGATGCTACAAAAGCCACAGAAAGATCTACCACAGCGTGGGTCATATCTACTTTCAATATTTCTGTTTTCAATTTTTTGTATGCTCTACGCTCGACAATATACATTATAATCGTTAAAACTCCGCCAAATAATGTTACTAAGGCTAAAAATGGATTAGTCGTTGTAGGGGCAAACAATGACTCTGTATATGATTTTATAGTCTCAATTAAAGTTAATATATAAAAACTGAAAATGGTAAGACTTAGTAATAAGACTAATAATGCTTCTAAAGCAAAAATATTCCACTTAATCTTCCTATAAACTTTCGATACAATGTAAAATGTTATCATAGAGATGAACTCTAAGGAGGTATCAACGATCCAGTGGACAGCATCTGTATATATAATGATAGAAGATGATAAATACGCAAATATCATCTCAATAATTATACCTAATACAGATATTACAACAACCGTCTTCAACACCTTATAGGTTTGACTGTATCTATACACAACATCAGACATGCTTACCATCAAAATCACCTACGGCAAGTAGATTATACCATGATTTTTATATTGCAACAAAGTAGCTTCATATCAAGTTTGTTTTACTAGTGCGGGGGGTGGGATTTGAACCCACGCAGGCCTACACCATCGGGTCCTAAGCCCGACCCCTTTGACCTAGCTCGGGCACCCCCGCGCAACACTGTTTTTGATACTTTATAACGCCTGGTTATTAAGTACTATTTTGCTTAGGTTTATATCCTTTAAGTTTCTTTAACCATTGTGTATTATAGGTTAAAGAAGGTTAAATTCTATAATGTAGACCTCGGGATCAGAGATAATTCTTTTACTACCATAAATTTTCGATAAATTCTTTATTAATTCGTCCTTCGAGTGAAATCCGTCCGATTTAATTTCTTCATCGTTTAACTCGCTTAACCTCTTCTTGTATATTTTCTTAATTAGAGCTTTGCCTATCCTTACGTGACCTACGTATACCTCTACTTCCTCATCTTCTTTTAAGTCCGTAAAAAGTCTTATGGTAGTAGTTTTTTCTCCTGCTAATATTTTTCCAGCATAATCTAGTTTAAACACGAGTTTTTTCATTTTTAGCTTATCCCTGGTTTTCTTCTAGCTCATGGATAGGTTTCGCTATTAAATATCCATTTCTTACTATCTGTAATACATCCCTATAAACTATCTCCCTCACGATCTCTATGAATCCATACATAGGGTTCTCGGATCTAATTCTAATGTCTAGTTTCTTAGCAAAATTTTTAACGGCCTTAATACAGTTATCATAGGCATTACATACATCACATTTACAGGATTCACCCTTTATTGAAACAAACCCTATGTCTTCGTCTATGAACCCTCCTTTATCAGGATGAATCCTTAGCCTAATATACCCATTATTTTCGATATCACAATCATAAACCAGGAACATTTTCGCAGAAACAAAGTATCTTCCATTCTTACGTATAAGAAGGCCGCTCTTAAGCAAAATATTTAAATGCCTATATATACTGGTTCTCGGAATGCGTAAATATTTTGATAATTCCGTAGCTGAAGTAATACCTCTACCGATTAGCGCCATAATTGAGCTTTTTAGTTCGTTGCTTACGCAATTTAAGAACATCTTGTGATCTATTAGTCGTAGGAGATCTACATCCTTTGGATAACCTTGAGGTAAAGATAATGCATTTAACCTTTTTAGCGCTTCATCTAAGTTCATATCTATCACCGATATATGACCCAATCTTGCAAATAAAAACATGCATATTTAGCTTCTGATCTCTAGTAAGTTAGAATTTTGCATTTTAACTTTTCATAATTACTAGCTATAGCTTCATATACTTCTTCATAACTCATGCTTTTAATACTGGATATATGTTTGATAACGTTGAACACATCTCTTGGATGCATTGATAATCCTCGGTAATTATAAGGCGCATCACTTTCAACTAGAATTATATCTAATGGAGCTTGGGCTACTACTTCTCGATGCTTTGCTTGAATAGTTACAGCTGGGTTTATTGATATGAATATGTTTCTATTGATTATTTCGTTTATTAACTCTAGAGGACCTGTGTACCAGTGTATTATTGCTGAGGGTGCATCGCTCTTAAATAGCAATTCTATTGTTTCTTTCCAAGCGCCTGCTGCATGAATATTAAGGAGAGCTTTTATTTCAGTTGCTAAATCTATAAAAGATTTGAATATTTGAAGCTGATATGAATAAGTCTCATATTTAAATTTCTTATCTAAACCTACTTCACCAATAACTCTAACCTTATTTCTTGAATTAATTATTAAATCATACAACCTATTAAATTCAGCGAACGAGTCGGCCCCTATATTCCACGGATGTATACCAACAGCCGGTATAACCCAACGATGTTTTTCAGCTATAGCTAAAGTTTTAAGTGATGAATTGTAATCATCACTTACGGCAATAATATCTATGCCTAGCATAGATATAACCCTAATTTCATCATCGTAATACTCGTGTAGGTGGCAATGAGCGTCAATAATTCTACCTAGATTCTTTATCTATAGCCACCTAAGACAAAGTTCTTTATCTTGTCTGGGGGTATATGCGTGAATTCTGTGTAAAGTTCTAGAGGTAAATATGCAAATCTATTCATTTTATATATGGGGGCTATGCCTCCAATTATATTTAGCTTGTATCCGCAGAATTTGCAGTGAGATTCTTCATCTAAGTTATGTTCTATTATATCAAATCCTGTTCTTTTTATAACAGGTTTTCCGCATTTAGGGCAGTACGTATGTTCATAGGGATGCCCAGGAACATTACCTATGTACGTGTGCACCAATCCTTCTTCTTTAGCTACCTCTATATGTTTTTCAAGAACTTTAGCGGATGTTGACGGTATGTCGATGAGCTTGTAGTCTGGGTGGAATCTAAGGAAGTGCATTGGGGTTTCCGGGCCAAGATTTTCAACAATCCATTTAGCTAACTTACGCGCTTTACCTATATCGTCTCCGTATCTAGGTATCACAAGATCTGTTATCTCTATGAAAACCCCTCTTCTCTTTAGTTCAATGATGGCGTTGAAAACATATTCAACATCTGGTGCTAAACAAAGCTTCTTGGCTAGTTCAGGGTCCCCATGACCTTTAAGGTCCACAGTTACGGCATTAACGAATTTTACAGCTAAATCTATTGTTTCGTCGGTCATGTAACCATTTGTAACAAAGGTATTGAATAATCCATGCTTTTTTGCAAGTATTCCTATATCGTAAGCATATTCTACAAATATTACAGGTTCATTATAAGTATAGGTTATACCTTGGGTTCCATAAGCTAATGCAAGATTTATAGCTAGATCTGAAGGTAGTTTCCACCCAGCTATAATTCTTCTCTGTGATATATCCCAGTTTTGACAAAACTGACATCCCCAGCTACATCCTGTTGTAGACATCGAAAAAACCATGGAACCCGGATGAAAATGATACAAAGGCTTCTTTTCTATGGGGTCTATAGCAACCGCTATTGCTAAACCATGGGACACCAGATATAGTTTTCCACCGAAATTCCATCTAATACCGCAGAAACCATATAGGTTTTCACCTATTTTACATCTTCTTGGACATGCAGTACATTCTACTATCTTTTTATCTGGATCTATAATTTTATATAGCGTGGCCTCTTTAGGCATGCCCCTCACTAATAATAACAAGATGCTTCAGCGCACTTAACCTATTATAGGTTATAGTGTTAATGTGTTTTTATGCCAGAGATTTTACCATCTAGGTAATCGCTACATACGTTAAATGTTGGTATATCCTCCTTATCTTTAATCTTTATAGTCCCATCGTCATTTATACTGATATCAGGACCTACACACATTAAAGCTTTTCTTCTAAGTCTATTTCTGTGCTGCACAACATCTTTGTATATTGCTGGACATAAATGGATAGAAGTTTTTAGATTTTCCCTATAAGCTCTCTCTATAACTTTTAAAGCAATTTCGTAGCTTCCCTCTACACCTCTACCATCGTCTTTTACCTTATATCCATGAATAAGGATGCTCTCGATATTTGTTTCAGATACCTCAAATTCATTTAAGTTAATGAATTTTACCCCGAGGTTGTTAGCCTCTAAAGCTATTTTCCAAAGCCATTCAGTATCAGGTATAGCTGGTATCTCAATACCTACATCCATATCTGTTTCCTTAATTGCAAATTCGATAAGTTTAAATATAGTAGTGTTGACCATATGAAACCTTATTTCATCTAACCTTGCTGAAGCAACCCTTCTTATGGCTTCTTTTGAGACTCCGTAACCTGAAGTATAAAGATGTATATGGAAGTTATCCCCAAAAAAGTCCTTCAATATTTTAATTATATTTATAACCATGTAAAACATTTGAAACGGTTCTCCACCTGTTATAGATGCTCCTTCTGCTTTTATCAATGCTATCTCATCAATTAACTCAGAAAAATTCTTGAACCTCTCTTCGTCAATATAAAACGAATTGTAACTTCTACGTTCAAAGCTTATAGGGCAATAATAACATTTATTTCCGCAAATACCTGTTGTAAATATTACTGCTTTGGATCCTTTTATACAGTATATACAGCCCTTAGGAAGAAAGCCATACCATGTACCGTACAACCCCATACTATGTATGCTATACACAGAGACCATGCCTAATCACTGCGCGCCTAAAAGCGGTATTTTCTCTGCAGAGCTTTTCAATAAAATTCTCAATCTCTTCGAACACAGGAACTGAAACCTCAATAAATAACCCACTACGACCTTCCTCCATACGCTTCGTCAACGCCTCAACACGATCTTTAACCACATCTACCGATACTCCTAGTAGCTTACTCACATAACCTTCATTACCTACAGTAGGCATTTCTATGTGGCCTTTCTCCGTAGGAATCACAAACCTAAGTTTTTTATTAACCCCTCTAACACGTTTTTTCACTAGTATATCCTCCTTTGTTATAAATCCGCTAAATTTATAGTACTCGATCTCTATGGGATCTAGTTTAGCTAAAGGTAAAGACACGCACTGTTCCTCGAAGGGATCTAAGTATATGTACACTTTAGGTGTATGTTTAGGTGTAGGTTGCACTATTCTTATATCATATACTGTGTACCCATTTTCCTCTAGGCATAATTTTACTAAACTAATAGAATGTGGATGAAGAAGCGTAACATCCACATCGCTATTCCTTGTTATATCTCCTCTAGCTACACTACCATGCATAATAGTTACGATAAATCCACATTTATTTAAAGTATTGATTATATTTAAACCTTTAGCTCTTTTTTCCTCTAATAAATTCCAGCGTTCTTGTGTATATATAACCTCTACAGCATAGCTATCCATGGTGTATCCTCGTTGGGTAACGGTGTCTAAGATGGATGACTCCCAAATAATCCTAACAATATTTGTAATCTTTACTGCTGTTACAACAATATTAAGTGTATACGCACGAGATAAACATATATTTATACTTAATAAGCTCAAAATTCAATTCACTATAGGGGGGATTCTTATATTTGTTGGTAAAGGTCATAGAGCCTTTAATCCTAAGCCTCTCAATAAGGGCTTTAGCTATGGATTGATGTCAAGCGTTTTTATAGGTGCATTACTGTTCTATACAATGCTCTTGCCTAAAATCATTAAGTTTATAAGCGATTTTATTAGTTATGTTCTGGGAACTACAACATCTACACCTACACCTGTAGTTGTACCTATACCTCTTCTGTTTAAATCTTCTGGAATACTTCCATATCCTTTACCATATCTATTGGTATCTATAGTTATAGCCGTAATTTTACACGAGCTTGCACACGCCATTGTAGCGCTTAAGGAAGGAGTATCAATTAAAAGTTGGGGCGTAGGGTTAGTACTGTTAATACCTATAGCTTTCGTTGAACTAAATGATTCCGAATTAGATATGGTACAAACTAAGTCTAAACTTAACATAATTTCTGCAGGGGTTTTCGCTAACGCCTTAGCATCTGCTATTCTAATAATAACTGCTATAACTGCATCATACATAGTAACCCAAATTTATGGAGCTCCCATACAAGTTGCATCAATAGCGGGTGTTGATTGCTCTATATGCAATACATCTCTATGCCCTGCCAAGGTATCAGGTATTGAACCTAATATGGTTATAGAATCTGTAAATAATACAAGGATAGAATCATTAGAACATTTACTCGCCACACTTAGAAATACATCTTTAGGATCAAACATGAGTATAAGGATATGCAATTACAGTGGTGTATGCCGAGACATAACGTTAAGGCTTACAGCTCATAGAAAGGACTTACCTTCTACTCCATGTATAGACGTTGTATTCACTACTGTAACAGCGTTTATGCGGGACTCAAGGATCTACATAGCGAAATGGTTCGAAGAGCTGATGCTTTTAATGGATTCTATGATTACTATAAACTTCAGCTTATTCGTTTTAAATGCTATTCCTCTATTCATTACCGATGGAAGTTTATTCCTAAAATATTTGCTTAGAGAGAGTAAAAACATGAATAAATTCATTGCATTAAATATCATTGACGCAATTAACGCATTGGTGATAATACTAGCTATAGTTGTTTCTTCCTATATACTGTTTAACCTTAGGTAACGTAAATGAACATTAGACAAGCTGATATAGAAAACCTCAACGAGATATACGAACTTGAAGTTATGTGCTTTAAAGATCCATACCCTAAGAATTTGCTATTCATGTTATTAACATTATACCCGGAATTATTCTTAGTTGTAGAGCTAAACAACAAAATCGTAGGCTATGTATCCGGTGTTGTAAGAAGAGATGGATTAGGACACATAGTATCGATATGTGTTCACCCTGCATATAGGAGGGAAGGTCTAGGCTCAAAACTCATGGAAATCATAGAGAATATATTCAAAGAAAAATTTAATATATGTAGATACCGCTTAGAGGTTAGAACCTCCAATATTACAGCAATCAACCTTTATCAAAAACTCGGGTATAGAATAACAAGCATCATTCCTAAATATTATACTGACGGCGAGGATGCTTATATAATGGTTAAGGAGAATTGTTGAATGATTACGCTAACCCTAGAAGATATCTTAAGCTAATTCACCTATTAGTAAAGCTAACCTAAATATTTAACATTTGTATTGATATCAATGTGAAATCAAAAGCTACTTTGAAAGAAGTATTCCTATGAATTGTTAGGCTCACCTCTACGCAATTCCCATCTACAGCATAAGCATAGCGATAATTTAAATTAATATACTAGTTCTTTTAGCTTAATGATATATACCCAGTCTTAGGCGCAATTAATTTATATGTAGTATTACTGTTAATATTGCTATTTCTGGATAGCACTAAGAATGTCATTGAATGTCATAGTTATGAGGTTCTCAGGCTTCTTAACTACATTACCGAGTCTTACTCCAATGATTAGCTTGACTCCTTTACTAGACGCTGTATCAAGTAATCTTTGTGTGATAATACCGTCAAATATTATAGCCTGTACTTTACCGTATTCAATTTGCCCAAGTTTATCTACGATGTCTCTTACTGGTATACGTTCAAGTACGTTCCATTGTTCATCATATAGTAGAGCTTCTAGGTTCCCTAAGATTTTCTTACTTTCCTCTATTACATTAACAGGTATCTCGATGGGGCTTTCCACAGGTTTTTCTACAGCAATTTGCTGAAGTATTTGCTGCGATATTTGTATAGGAGCTTGTTGAAGAGGTGTTGTCTCAACTACTTCAGATGTTTGTGTTATTGGTTGTTGAACCAAAGATTTTGATTCAATTTCAGGGATCTCAACTGTTTTCTTCTCAAGTTGTTCTAGGAATTGTTTTACAGGTAAAGCATTCTTTAGAGCCTTTGCTATTTCTTTAGCTGTTAATTCCTCCACTTCTTTTCCGGGTGGTGCTCTAGCAACATAGTCTATATCTGCTATCCTTATAACATCTCTTGCTATAAGCTCCCCTGCTCTATCTCCATCAACAAATAATATAACCGTTTTCTTGGCTGCAAGCTTGATTATGGTTTCTGGAATTTTTGTTCCATGAGCACCTTCCAGAGCTATAACATTTCTATAACCATATCTAAGCATATTCTGTACATCAGCTCTGCCTTCAACTATTATTATGGTATCACCTTTATCTACATCTGGACCAGCTGGAAGCCTTTCAGGACCGTAGAAGCTCATTTCGGCTGATCTTACGTTTTCTGTAATCTTATTTAGTATTTCTTTTATGTCGGGAGCTTTTTCAACAAAATATCTCTTAGCTATTTCTGAAGCCCTATCTATTATTTTCTTTATTCTTTCAGCTCTAACATCAACAATATCTATGATCTGTATTTTCGCTGAATAAGGTCCTACACGTTCAACGCATTCAATTAATGAGGCAAGGAGTGCTGTTTCAACTCTATCTAAGTTTGATGGTATCAATATCTCGCCTATAGATTTACCATCTTGTTGTTTTAGCTCTACGCTAATTCTTCCAACCCTACCTTTGTCCTGTAATTCTCTTAAATCAAATTCCTCGCCGAATATCCCTTCAGTATAACCGAATATTGCTCCGATGACATCTGATTTATCTACAGTACCTTCTATTTCAATTTTTGCTCTTATAACGTATTTCACCATTTTTTATACCTCTTAACGGCTTACATTTTTCTCGATTTCCAGTAAGTTTTCCCATAGCTTAGCTTCTCTTTGAAGCGTATCTCTTATAGGCTTAATAATCTTTATAAGCTCTTCAGCTACCGCGTTCTTTAGATCAAGAGGGTGCAGTTTTCCAGCAGAGTATAGCTCCCCTAATTCCTTGTAGGTAGATACCTCAATTGTGCCACCGTATTTCGTTTCACGCTCTATAATGAATTTTCTGGGTTCTTCAGCAAAAATTACGTACCTTGCTATAGACATGACGGGGTTATCTACGACATCTCTTGGAGGACATAAAGATGCTCTAATCTTTCGCCTGATATCCTCATCGCTATCCGTAATCATTACTGCTTCCTCAGGCTTAGATTTGCTCATTTTTACTTGAGCTACTATATCGTCTAGCTCCATATCGTCCGTAATTACGCCCATTTTAGTCGAACCTTTTAGCGATGGTAGGAGTGGGGTGTGTATCGCAATGGGTTTCTTCCATCCAAGCCTCTCCGCAGCATCTCTAGCTAGCATATGGGCTTTTCTCTGATCTATGCCGCCCAAAGCTATGTCTACGTTGAGCTCGAAAATATCTGCAACCTGCATAAACGGATATATCAACTTAGCAAAATCAAGTTCTGCCTCATCTGCTCTTCTACCCATAATAGTTAAAGCTCTTTTAGCCCTACTTAAACTAACTCTTTTAGCTATCCTAATAACTTTCTCCCAATATTCTCGTCGTTCAACAAGCTCGTCAGCGAAAATTATTTTAATTTTTGCAAGATCAACGCCAATAGCCTCTAGTATTTTAACGAAATGCCATGCTGATGCCTTGATGAGCTCTAAGTTGCCCCCAAGCTTATCGTTAATCCAGGCATGCCACGTTGCCGAAAACAGTATCATTTCTACTCCTATATTTACTAGGTCTCTAAATTTGTACATCCATATAAGGTGCCCAATATGGGCTATACCGCTGGGTTCAAAACCTATGTACCCTTGAAGTTTTTTATTCGTAGAAATTACTTCTCTAAGCTCATCCTCTGTAACTATTTCAGCTGTATTACGCTTTATAACTTCAAGCTTACTCTCTACATCCATACCTCGCTCACCACACCTCTAAGTAATAAGTAAAATACTTAGGATTTAATACCCATGTACAGCCTATATGCTCATTTGTTTACATGTTATAACTTTCGCAAGTGCATCTATATATAGCTCAGTTATCGCTACAGGATATTCTAGCTCTAAGATTTTTAGAATGTTTGGATGAACTTCTCCAAAGATACCTACCATAGTATCTTCGTACTTGATACAGCCACATCTACCCTCTATGAACGCTTTTTGTTTACAATTCTCTATACTGACGATTTTTTCTAAACCAAGTTCATATAGTATAAGGTATAAATCTGCATGAACTTCTTCAAACCTTATTTCACTATCCATGATGGCGAAACTTAATCTCGCTCTGTTTCTCCAACCATTATAACAATCAGCGCATCTTTCTACAACTTCGCCTATTTCAAAAACTTTAACAGGTAGGGTTACATATTGAGAATCTCGCAAAACTATGAGTATTGAAGGTATTAGAGAGTTTCTAACGGAGTCAAGCTCTTTGGATATAGCGTTAACCATTAATGGAAATGGCTCTGCTGATACCAGGCTTATAACATCGGATGGTGCTAATGTAAGCGTATTTAACTCTATGTAGCCAAGACCCACAAGTATTTCTCTTAGAATTTCTTCTATTGCAACTTCATCAGAAAACTTAGGCAATTTTACTGTGTTGGGTGGGCTAATGAATTCTAACCCGAGATTGTTGTATCCAAGACCTATAGCTATATCCTCAACAACATCAACCTGGTGCAAAATATCGCAACGGCTTGGATGTACTTTTACAATTATATGATCTGCATCAACTCCATCCACAATATATCCCATGCGTTCCAAGGCCTTGGAACCTTCAGCCATTAGTTCATCCTTAGGTATCCCTAGCCACTTTGAAGCGAAGTCTAGTTCTATTGATATGTTCTTAGATTCAAAATTAGGCGATAAAACAATTTTATCAGGATAATATATTTCTGCGCCTAGGATTTCTCCACCGTAGAACGATAACGCATGTACAATAACGTTCAGAACATTCATAACAGCGTTAAAGTCCGTACCAGTTACATCAATAAATATATCCCTCGATGAGGGCTCAAGCCTTGTTATATCGCTGTTTATTACTGGCGGTAAAGCTATAATTTCTTCACCTACTAAGAGCGCCGGATGCTTGTTGCCCCAACGAGATATTTCACCATATAGTTTTCCTTGATCTGTTGATTCTATGACTTCTCTTACGCTTACCTTGTTATTGCCAAAAAGTGGCACCATAAATGCTTTGTCTATGTCTACTTCTCTGTAAATAATATCCCCTTTAGGTAGTTTGCGTAGATCGTGTAATCCTATTGCTATCTTCCTTCTATTCCTACCATAGGTTGTATGGAGTCTTTCCTGAAATTCTATTAATTCTTTAAGAGTCTCTTCATCTATATCGATGCCCTTCACCGCCGCTATAGCTATATAAGGTCTTTTTGAAGGAGGTTCTATTAGTGCTTTGAACACAAGTTTATATGATGGTATCTTTGGTTTCTCTAAACCGGCGTAAAGTTTTACAGCGTAAGCTATACCTTCAACAGAAAACATGTCCAATCTATCACTTTGAACTTCTATAGCTATGATTTTATCCTCTTCTATCTCGGTTTCACATTTTAAGTTAAAAAGTACTTCCCTAAGTTTTTCAACATCGTTTATACTTGTTAACATTGCTAGTTTGCTTAACCTTGTTCTTACTACGGGCAACGTAACTCCCTCATGGATGCCTTAATTAATGGGAATTTTCGTATAAACTCTATATCTCTTGCAAATAGGAGCCTTATGTCGTTGATACCGAAAACAACCATAGCTAGCCTTTCAACACCCATACCCCAAGCACCTACAGGATGTCTTACGTTCAACATTTCTAAGACCTCTGGTCTGAACATGCCTGCTCCAAATATCTCTATCCATCCATATCCAGAGACATAACCGTAACCTTCAACGCTAGGCTCAGTAAATGGGAAGTACCCCGGCTTAAATCTTAGCTTCTCTATTCCAAGGTACTTAAGTATCTGCGTAAGTAGCCCCAGCAATTTTCTAAAGTTGAGATCTTGCTCCATTATAACTCCATCAAAGTTTGTAAATTCCGGAGAATGCCTTGCATCTGGATTATCTCTTCTAAAGACTCTTGCTATTGTATAGAGTCTTGCCGAAGCTTCCCTCCCCATCAAAGCTTTCGCTGTAACAGCTGTTGTATGTGATCTTAGTATTAATTTCGACGCTTTTTCGCAAGACCATGAGTAGCCCCATCCCGTACTTCCGGACAAGCCTCCTTTTTCGTGAACAAAACGAATTCTTTCAACAACCTCTTTAAATGTAGTTAGATCGGCTTGACCTTCTAAAACCAGTATGTCGTGTATATCCCTTGATGGATGATCCTGTGCTTGGAAGAGTATATCGAAGTTCCAGATTTCTGGTATTACATAATCATCCTTTACTTCCTCGAATCCTAAGGACTCCATGACCTCCTTAATCATTTTTATGAATTCCTTAAAGAAATGTCTCTTCCCTGCGTATTTTATGGGGGGTAAAGCTCGAATATTGTATGGTTTTATTGGATATATTTTCCAGAGATCTTTTACTATAACTTCCCTTGTTAACCTTGAAATACCTTCGCCAAGTCTTAAGATCTCTTCTGCTCTTTCAATAGGTATAGCTAGATTAACAAATTTTATCTTCTTCTTGTAGATCGTTATTAATTTTCTTTTCACAAGCTCCTTGAAAACTTCGTTGTTCTCTAACTCCTTAGGTATTTCAGCTTCATTCGTGAACATAGCTAAAATTTTGCGATGATCATTCAATGGTTCATATCTTATAAGCTTGACTATGTTTTTGCCGTTTTCTTGAACAACCTCTATCCATCCCCTTCTCCTAGCCCAACCCAGCGCTATAGAGGCAATTTTTTTCCCCATTATACCTTCTATAGCGTTTATGTCTATAGAGGGGCCTTGAAGTTGAAGAAGTTCTATTAGCTTCTCTTCAGGTAACTTATCTAGGTATTCTTTACCCTCATCCGATGTCTTAGCAAATACCGCCTCGTACTCTGATACATCTACTATCCCACGGTTTTTAAGTAGCTCGATATACGAAGATACTGATGATAAAGATAATTGTGTAGCTTCTGTTAGCTTCTCTAACGATATCTCTTTGCTCTTATTTATCAAAATATTAAGTATCATTAGCTCTCCTTTTGATAAAGGTTCAATTATCGAAACAATTATTCATCCCCATAGCATTGCTACTACAAATATTTGCTGTTTTAGCTTAATTAGGATTTGATGTTACTAAATTTTATTTTTATCGCTAAACATTGCATACCTACAGTAATATATACTATACTGATTCGAAGGATTAACAAATGAAAAAGTCTAGGTATATTAGTTAAGTGCATTGAATTACTCTATTTCTATTTTTTCTCCAGGACTTAATACTATTGTTTTTACATCGGGGGCCTTTTCACGTGCAAGCCTTGAGAATTCCTCTGGATCAGCTTTTATTAAATCAAAAGTATTGTAATGCATAGGTATGACGTACTTAGGTTTAATAAGTTCTACTGCTTTGATAGCCTCCATTATGCCCATGGTAAACCAGCCACCAATAGGTAATAGAGCAACTGTTGGGCTATATAATTCTCCTATAAGTTTCATATCTAAGAATGCCCCTGTATCCCCAGCATGATATATACTAAAGCTTTTTGATAAAATTATTACGCCACTAGGATGAGCTAATGTTGAGCTATGTTTTGCTTCTGTGAATACCAACTTGAATCCTTCGATATTGATTGGCCCCCCAATATTTGCCGCTATTGATCTGTTTACAGCTTTAGCTTTCTTGGCTATATCTTCGGCTAACTCGTATAAAGCAACTATTTTCGCATTAGTGTATATTTTGAGGAGTTCAACCGATTCTCCTACGTGATCTCCATGATCGTGAGTTACAATGATTAAGTCTACTCGATCGTAGTCTCTAGCAAAACCATTTGCGCTTCTATATGGCGATAAAGGATTTGTCACCCATGGATCTATAAGCACAACTTTGTTGTTCAATTCAACAACAAATGCAGCATGACCTAGCCATCTAATTTTGACCATACTTAGTTCCCCAGAATTGATTAAGAAGTTAGAGTTTATAATTCTCAAACTTTTATTATATCAATAGTTGAAACTCATAGATGCTGAAACTTTTATTAAACTTTATATACAAAGGCTAGCTCATGTTAGGATCTTAACAAATTTTATCTAGGAACACGAACAATGGTAAACTAGGAAAAGAGATATGGTGAGGGTTTAAGGCGTGAGCTTTTTATCTGAAGAAGATATTAAGAACTATGTTAATGCAGGTAAAATAGCTTGCCTTGTAATGAAGGAAGTAGAGCAGTTCGCTAAAGTAGGGGTTAAAATAATTGATCTTGCAGAATTTGTTGAAAGAAGAATAAGAGATCTAAATGGTGAAATAGCATTCCCTGTTAACATCTCTGTAAATAGTGTCGCGGCACATTATACCCCAATACCAAATGATCTTCAAGTATTATCCGAAGACTCTGTAGTTAAAATCGATATAGGAGTTCATGTTGCTGGATGCATAGCTGATACAGCTACAACTATTGCTTTATCTGATAAGTATCGACTACTTACTGAAGCTGTGAAGCACGCTCTTGAGAAAGCTTTAACCTTCGTAGCACCTGGAAGAAGGTTCTCTGAGGTAGGCAATGTCATAGAGAAGATTATTAAGGACTACGGGTTTAAGCCTATATACAATCTAAGTGGACATAAAATCGACAGATTTACTATTCATGCAGGTGAAACCATCCCAAACTTTAACGACAGGTTAAATCTTGGGAAATTTAAATCAGGAAGCATATACGCATTAGAGCCTTTTGCTACTAATGGCTCAGGATACGTTATGGAGTCTTCTATTGCAACAATATACGCACTAAAGTATAATCCTAAGAAAATCCGTGGATTAAGTAAGGATGTAGGTGAATTCTATTCACATGTTTATAATTCAAGGAAAGGACTTCCATTTGCTAAGCGATGGTATATAAATAGATTTGGTGAACCTCAGCTAAATAAGATATTAGATGAATTGCATAAAAATAACCTTCTGATGATATATCCTGTACTTGTCGAAAAGTCTAACGGTATTGTAACACAATTTGAGCATACAATTTTAATAGATAATAAAGGTAATGCGATGGTTATAACAGAGCAATGTTAAGAAACTTCTATATCTCAATAAGATTCTGAGTTGAGCATTATGGTTATAATCTAATAGAGATTTTTAATGCTCAGTAGATAAGTACCTATTTAAAGAGGTGATACTACGAATGTTGATAATACTTCAGCAAATTTTAAATAATTGGGATTCGATACTAACGTTGTTATTTTGGGTACTCTTTTTCCTTTACTTTTTTACAGATCTCCCGCAGAAAGCTCAACTATATAGATATGAACGAGGAGTTGCCGCAAAACTTGCTATGCTAGAGGGTCTAGTAGGAGAAAGCTTAAATAAGGTTAGATTTTATCTATCTAGGCTTAATGTAAGGAACTATGATCAATATATTAACACGACGTTAGAGAACTATTTCGTTATAGAGCCTGTATCTATAGAGCCTACGGATATTATAAAGAGGTTAGACCACGTCATAACGTCAAATGAACACAAGTTCAAACAAGATTTAGAAAAAATTGCACCCGATCTAAGTATTCATACAAGGAATAATATAGCAACATCTCTTGCAATAGCTTCTGCATTGTATACTATATACAAAATACTTCGCCATTATTATCTCCTCGGTAAGAAATACGAAAACTGGGTCTTATTAATGCAATTATACCTAATGATGCCACAATTAATCAAAGAATTAATGCCGTATTCTAAAGCTATAGATGGCATTATAAGAGGGGTGCCTATTGGTGATGGAGCAGGTCCTTTAGTTGCATATAAACTTATTGGTACAACTCCTAGGATAGACATAGACGAGGATACCGTGTACTCAATAGTAAACATAGAAAATAGGAGCATATACGTAGTTAAAGCTAAAGGACCAGGAGCAACAGTAGGGAGACCAGGAAAAGCTGTTTCAAAACTTGCTGAAACACTCTCATATAAGATTGCTAGGATCATAACCATCGATGCCGCCTTAAAACTTGAAGGAGAGAAAACAGGTACTGTAGCTGAAGGCGCTGGTGCAGCCATTGGTGATCCTGGACCAGAGAAAATTGAAATAGAGAGAACAGCCGTAAGATGCAATGCACCTTTAGATGCTGTAATAATTAAAATGAGCAACGATGAGGCCATTAAACCTGTGAAACGAGAAATACTTGAGGGGGTTGAAAAAGCTTACCAGGTAGTTCTAGATATAATAAAGAATAGAACTAATCCGGGGGATAATGTTATAGTTGTTGGAATAGGCAATACTGTAGGTGTATACTGATGATGCCCCTACAAGAAATATCGCCAGACCTCTTAACGGTGATGCTACTAACCTTGGCGTTGCTTTCGCTAATTATCCTCACAGCGTTGCTCTACGTTAGGCTTAGGTCAGGATTTATGAAGAGAATGGCTATGAACCCCGATAAATATGATGAAGTACCATACAAGTACATATCAATCATAAAATGCGTATCAAACGATCATACAGCTGATAGAGAATTCCAAGAAGGAGACTTTGTAGGAAAGGTTATCGGCGAATGCCCAAAATGTGGAAACAAACTTGTAATAGATGCTATATATGCTCAATACATAGCTAGAAAACGCTAAAACAAAAACTTTCTTCACGAATAACCATACGTCATGCCTCCCAGCTAAGCTTAAAAAGCCCACCAACAAGAAACTCTAACGGTGGCCCGACCCGGCCATAGTAGCTGGGTAACACCCGGACTCGTTCGATCCCGGAAGTTAAGCCAGCTACGTTGGGTGAGGCTGTGGCTTCCGAAAGGGGCCGCAGCCCACTCAAGCTGGGATCGGGCCACCTCTAATTCTTGGTACATAGGCCGATTATCAATGTAAACATAGGGTTGTAACGAGCTAAGGTTGAGAAATTGAATTATTTTACTTTTACTACTATATTATAGAGCTCTAATAATTGTATGGTATCCATACCCAAAACAGCTTCGCAGGCAATTCCTTTAAGGATCTCATCATCTACAATATATAAAGTTAATCTTATCTTCCAGCATCCATTAAAATTCACCATAATATCAGCTACACAAAGCTATTAATGTTTATGGTACCTAGCTCGTTTAGACTCAGTACGTATTCTTGATCTAAGATTTCTAGGCATTTTATTTCTCGTGCTAGATTTTGATGGCAAACTTATCTTTAGATTTGGCATCAATACTGTGCAAGCGTATGTAAAGTTTTCATTATTATAGATACCCGTAAGGATACAAGTTGCATATTGATCTATTTGATTTTTAGTATCAAAATTTTATCCCATGATATTTATTAAAGATACACTTATATAGCTCCATATTATACTCATGAGAGCGGGCTGTTGATACTACTATGGTGATACCTTTATGAGTACCAACAGTAGCCAAAGTCTTAAGACTGTGAACGAGACCTCACCTCATGGTATATACATTTACGATCACGATGATAGCGTTTGGCACCTCATAAGATCCGATGGAGAACCTTTTAAACCAGATAAAAAAGGTATTTACGTAATTTATTTTGATAACACAAAATGTTCAGCCTGCAGAAAATATGATACAATATGGTTCCCATTTATTGAAAATAATATGAGAAATAAAAAGCAATACAACTTCATCATAGTATTATGTAATTGGTTTGCAAGGGATTGCAATTCTACAGCTGCAGCAGAAACCTTCAAACGATTCGATGTACATGCATCACCAACAACAATAGTACTCTATGTAGACGAAAACAACGAGATAAAGTATCAAGAGAAGTACGAAGGAGTACTATACGAGTTTGAAATTAAATTAGTGTTAGATGGGTTTGAAGAACGGGTAGCAAAAGCTTTAAGAGGTGAAAAAGTTTCTCCTCCCATAGAGAAGAAAAGTAGTAATGTTTTAGATGAAATAATCCTGCAAATATTAAAGGCTATTATTGAGAAAGGCGATAAACAAGAAAGGTAGGATAGCCTTCAGCAATCAATTATTTGGTTTTGATAAATTTTCAGCTACTTCTATAGAAAACCCTAAACATCAAAAACTATATTTTATATTTGTCAAGTTTAGATGACAACCTAAGTTCATAAATACCATCGAACACACTTGATTCTTAAACATCCTTTTATGCTATCAAAACATTTTTAGATCTTCTAACACCTTAAACTTTAGCTGTAAAGTAATTACCCTGTTAAGTACATAGGAGATACAAATATGAAATCCTCGAGCTTAAATGTTGATAATATAGTAGCTGTATTAGCTAACGTGCTTTATCTTATTGAGAGATTAGAATTTAACGTTGATAGAGCGTTCACGCATACATGTAGGAAATATCGATGTCATGCAATTCGATTCACACGTGAAGATCTTTTCAATTTAACCCATAATTTTATTTCAATGAATATATTCTTAAGAAGTTTAGGTGAGGTTCTAGGTAGAAAGAATTTATCATATAGAATGTATGCAAAACTTTTTCTATACATAAAACTTAGGGAACTAGGTATACCTATACCATCTAAGCTAAACAAAGCTATTATTCGCGATTTCGGTAAAATTGAGTTAGACTCAATTGTTCATGAACTTGAAGTTTGGCAAAAGCTATCTTATCCACAGTGGTTTTATAACGAGTTAATCAAAGCTATGGGAGTTGATGAAGCAGTTAAAATGCTTGATGCCATGAACAAGCGTATAATATGGTTAAGGATAAATACCTTGAAAATCGATATAGATAAAGCTTTGAAAACGCTAGAACTAGAAAACGTTGAATTTGAGGTAGATAAACGAATACCATTTGTCATAAGGCTCTTATTTTCGCCTAGACCACCAAGAGAACTAAAGATCGTGAAAGAAGGCTTAGCCATAATTCAGGACAAAGCTAGCGTCTTAACAGTCTTGGCAATGAATCCCGAACCCTATGACATTATATATGATTTTGCTGCTGCACCTGGAATAAAGACATCACTAATTATGCAGTTAACCGAAAACAAAGCATATGTTATAGCCTTTGATCGGTCTCCAAGAAGAATATCTTCTATGAAATCTCTTTTGAAAAAATATGGTGTTAATATTGAAAGAGTACAAATAGTGTTAACGGATAGTAGAGTCGTGAATTTGAGTAAACAAGCTGATATAGCTCTTGTAGATGCACCTTGCAGTAGTAGCGGAGCTATACCTAAAGATCCCTCAATAAAGCTAATGCTTAAAAACCCCGGTATACCTAAGAAAATGCATCAAATACAAGTAGCGTTATTAAAAAATGCGTTAAAGTATAGTGAAAGGGTAGTATATTCTACGTGCTCGGTACTTCCAATCGAGGGAGAAGAAGTTATAGAGAAAATCATTAATGAAACCGATGTCAAGCTTGAGGACCTAAGCATTTCAGCATCTAAAGGTTACAAACAGTATAATATTTGGAATAGGATTCGAAGAACTTATCCTCATATAGATGAGTGCGAAGGATTTTTCATTGCCAAAATCGCTTCTTGATGAAAAGACTCAAAGGGTAATTTTGCGAATACTGGAAATATATCTACATCACGACTAGGCATTCGGAGTTCTTCATTCCAAGCCAATACCTTCTAATTTCAAAAAAATGTTCAAACTCTGAAAGTGACTTGACTGTACCTTCTAAACATAATCTATAATTGAAATGAGGCGCATCTAAAACAAGTGTTTCAGCTTCACCACCTTCAAATGCAGGATTAAACCTATATTTCTGGGATAACTTTATCATATTCTCTACATGTTCTAATGTTATAGGTCTTGCTATAAATTCCCTTGACAAACCCATGGTAGATATCTTTGTTATTATAAATATGAACCCTTCTTTAACCAACAACCTCATGTACTGCTCTTGATCTACCCCCCATAGAGGTGCATAAAGCTCTACACCTATTTTCTTAGCAATTAACTCAAATCTACTCAGTTGATACCTACTTGAAATAGCTCCACAAAGTATTCCGTCAAAGTTTATATGCTTTCTCAATGCTATTATATGGGATTCAAATTCATTAAGCTCTACGTCTTTTTCGCCGCTTACTTCGACAAGGTGTACCTTATCGTGAAAACCCATGGCATTTGCTTGTAGTATGGCCAGTTCAGGATATACGGAATGAAACAACCAACTATCCTCTTTTTTAGGTTTTACTACAGTAATGCATACAACTTCGTGACCTTCTTTAAGCGCTTTGTAGAGCGCATAATTACTATCCTTACCCCCAGATAGTAAAGCACATAGCCTCAACTTTACTTACCCTTCCTTATTAATAGGCTCTAATCTTTTCTTAATTTTATCAACAGCCTCTGTAACTACCTTTAGCTTGGAGAGCGCTATGGAATACTCTTCCTCTCTATGACCTAAGGATCCTTTAAGCCCAGCAAACCCACAGTCGCCAGAAACAAGATCTATTCTACCTCCTACTTTCTGATAAGCAGTTATAAGAATGGATAGAGCTTCATCTATAGACTCTACATAAGCTTTCTGGGCGCTTACAATACCTGGTGATAGGTATTTATCGTATTTTTCAAATAGATCCTTTGATAAAAGCTCAAAATTAGAGGGAGAATCATGGAGCTCGATGCTTATGTACTTAAGCTTGGGAACCTGCGTTAGTAGCTCTACAATTTTAGTATTAAGTTTACCGCATATGTGTATACCGAACTCAACACCTGATTTAGATGATACGGCTTTATATAGGACGTCTAGGATATCATCATCAGTATAGCCGAATAACATTCTTTTACGACCTATAATATAATTGAATACTGGTTCATCGATAAATATAACGTTGTAACCAAGGCCATTCATATAATTTATAACATTTATAGTAAATTCGCTAAAGAAATTTAAAACCAAGTCTTTCTTGCTAAGGCATGTAGCTGAAAGCCCCTTACTTGTATCCTCTAATATATAGACCCTAGAAGCTAGAGTAAAAGGACCAGTTATGGGTGCTCTTAACGCCTTAAAGCCTATACTATAACGATTAATTATATCAACAGTTTCCTCAGCTTCAGCTATGCTTATCTTAGATCGTGTCAAGCATTCAACATTAGCTGGGTTAACAAAGAAGAACCCTTTACTGCTATACAAACAACTTTCATCTTTTAGGGGCTCTAAATACAATTCTATAAAATTGTGAAGCTGAGGATAGGAAGGCACCTCGAGATTAATTCTATGCATATCAAATACCACACGTTTAACATTATCATAGCTGTAGTCTAGGGGAAAACTTCCTACATGCGAAGCCCTAATTTTACTCACCTTAACTATTATGAATTCAGCGCTATTTAAGTATATGCTAAAATATAAATTCAATTGATCTATAATAATCTTCAAATTATTAGAATCTATTATCATTGTTTTAATTTATGAAATTTCATTTAGGTCCATACCTTAATTTACTGAATCACTTAGATTTCGGCAGATGATATATTATGTCAATTAATATTAATACTAGAATTATGTTTCTTATTGAAGCCAGTATTTGTACAGGTGAATCCAAGGTCCAAGGCGAGAAATTCGCCGATATATTAAATCCTAAGTTTTGCATAAGCCATAACCTAGCTTCTGCATCTTTAAAGAATAATGTTATTATGCCGAAGTTAGTTATATCAGCTATGACTAAGAATATCGCCTGCTTTAAACCTAAGGTGAGAACAGCTATCGACGTAATCATGAGCATCATCTGAGGAGAGAAAACGTAATTCAAAACAGTTGAAGAAATTATAGAGGCCAGCAAGAGATTAGATAATGCTAATGGATTATTGTAATCTAAGTCAACAGACATTAATATGAATACTACTAAGAATACTAATATCATTCCGAGCAAACGGTTATATGGGTTCCATATATCCTTAGTTATGAGTAAATATACACAATTCTCACAGTACCACTGAGCATGATGTTGTATAAAATATGCAAATCCTTCGTATGATAAAGTTAACATCATAAGGTAGGGTATTAAACATGAAACAACAAGCCCTAAACCAAACAATTTCATAGCCTCTATGTAACTCTTATCATTGAAACTTCTTTGAGTTAAATCATATAGTACTAATATAGCGTAAATTATGGGTAAAAGCTTTGTTGAGATACTTAATCCAAGTAAAATCCCTGACTCAAAATACCTTTTGTTAATTAAGTAGTACAGTGACGTAATTGTAAACATTGCTGTTATTATATCCCAGTTATAAATGAGATATATAATTGTTGAAGGCAATAAAGCAAACAGTACTATGCGCTTCCATGAAGTATTCAATATTTTTGTTAACCTATACATGTAAATAGTTGTTGTAATGAGCGATATTATTAATATTAGTGATTGAACATAGTAATGTATTTCCCCAGCTTTCTTTGCTAGCTCATAATATTCTATAGGCGAATAAGATTCAGGGAAAACAGACATTATAGATAAACATGTAGAGGCATACCAGAATACGGCTACAATAGGTGGGTATTCAAACTTATAGTCTTTATATGGTATAGGGCATAACCTAGAGCGTACCAACTTTAATGCTACTTCTTTATTAAACCATTTTTCAGATATTGCTGCATTATTTATTAATCCATTGGATGAAACTATATTCAAGAATATAGGGTTGTATAAACCGTATACTATGTCGCTATAGCTAAAACCAGGATTGCTTAGTAAAGCAGGTTTTTCCGGCATATGAAGATAGAACGACGTTGCCGAAACAAACAAAGCTAGCGTTAATATGAAGGCAAAAGCCTTTGAATTGAATTGCGGTATTTTCATGAGCATATCCTCGTTAGGGTGTTTTAGTTTTTCTGCTTTTCACTTTCTTTACTTACTTCCAGTAGATATTTGTCTAACTCTAGTTGTTTTATCATATGTTTTGCTTTTTCTACTGCTTCTTCTAATGAATTAGCAAGAACATTTACGTATAGTTTTGAGCCCTTAATTCTAAACCTAAATCTTTTACCTACAAAACCTTCATATCTGTATACATCGATTAACTCTAACTCTATGGTCGTAACACATCACCATGCTCTTGTTTGATTCATATATCATAAACCTAACACTTAAGCTAACCTTAATCTGTTCCATACCTATAAGATAAGGTGCCCAGATTTTTTAGAGTATCCACATTATCAACTTAATACTATATTATTCAAATTTAATACTATGATCTAAAGTCTTATTTCTCCGGGAACCGTTTATACCATAATAAACTGGCCCTTAAGTATCCAACAACATGGTTAACTTAAACATCGATATATCGCCATCGTTCGCTTGCCAGTATAATAGTATGTGATTAAGTATTAGTATACCTTAAGTAAGATCCCCCCGAAGAACTTTTACACCACATAAAGCTTTAACTATCCTCAATATTAGATATATAAGTAGGGTTGCATATGCCTAGACTTAGTTCAGGCTTTGTAATAGCCGGTGCTTATGCTGATAAAATTAGGAGGGCAATGTTTGCACAAATGAGAGATTATATTAGAAAGGACAAAGAATGGGGGCAACGAATAGCTTTAGCTATTGCTCAATTGAATAGGTTTCTGTATACTATTTTTGTTGAGCAACTAAAGATAGATAAAGGGGATGTGATCAGAGTTCGTATTGACTACGATATTGATGAGCAGAGCAAGAACATTCTATGGCATTGGGACTCAATAATAGTCGAGGTATTTAGACGGATACCACAAGAAGATGTAGATAAATTAGTAAAAACACTAATAACTAAAGCCGCTGAAATTTCAACAGCTGCTGTAGCGTATACACTAGAAAAATTAGGTGAAACATTTGATGGTGACTTAGTTTACGCGATTAAGCTTGGGAATCGTGAAGTAGGAGCAACAATTATAACAATAGTTAATGATGTCCTCGCTGTATTAAAGAAAGGAGCTGTTCTAGAGCCTACGCCAGCTATTTTTGATAAAATTAAGCTTGATATTCCGCCTGGTAAATCTCTTGAAGAGGTTCTGCAAACCACGCTTTCTACAGTGGTTCAAACTGCTAGGCATGTGGATGCTAGTGAAGCTATAAACATAGTTAACGTGGTTAGGGAAAGAGTTGCTGCTAAGCCTATAGCTAAATACGAGGAAGAATTCGAGGAAAGTGCTGAGGAGTAGTAGTTTACACACTATACTATATTGTAAGTTTTAAGTCTAGTAATAAAGTCATTTTAATTTTTTATACCGGTTCGTTACTAATTCATAGTACTAATGTAGTTCGGGTTTATGTATGGTGGATAATGTATGACAAGAAAATATGAATGCATAGTTTGTGGAAGAATTTTTTATGAGGGTCAAGGCGTGAAGGTTAGTCTTGGGGGGAAAGAGATATCTTTACATTCAAAAACATGTGCATTGAAGTTCTTTAAAAGTCTAATACTTTACTTAGATCAAAAAGCTCTTGAGCAAGCTGTTAAACTTACCATAAAGGAATTCGAGGAAAGGCAAAAGGAGTTCAAGGAAAGAACTAAAAAGAACATAGAGAAGATTTATTGATAGACTCTGTATCTTTCGATATAGGTTAAAATATTGCTGAGCTTCTTCTCCGAAATTGATGATAGCCAATCTATTCTTAATCCATGATATACGGACTTAACACCGAATATTATGTCTATGACTTCATCAACTACGGCTGAAACCTCTTTAGAAGTAGTATCTACTTCTACTATGATATCTTCACCTAGCTCTTCTATAGCGTTGAGCGTGCATATAGACAAAAGTTCAGCTTCTATGTTTTCGGCGACTTTATGATCAGACCAACCTCGGAGCTTTAAAATATTGATTAACTCGTATGGATCTCTTCTTAGTATAAACACTAATTCGAACAATTCACGAGGTAAAATCTCTAAATAGTGCCCTACTATTATTAAAGCTCCCTCTTTTTTATAAATCTCAACTAATCTTTCTCTTACCTTATCTTCGTCTATGATGTAGCTGTTTCTCAATTCATCATAATAGACGTAGAGGTTGTTTTCCATAACGTAAGTACTTAATTCAATAAGTGGGATCTGTAGTCTTAGTGAGAGTTCTCTTGCAACACTTGATTTTCCAGTGCCGGGTGTACCTGAGATGCCTATACACTTCACTAATTTCACCCTTTTTTGCTGTATTTTGTAGATGTTTACTGTATTACTTAGTATTGTTTATCAGTTTAAATTATAAATTATCTACTTTTATAATGATAAAACTTAGATCCTTACACGTGGCTTACCCTTTTTATATAATCATCTTGAATAATCATTTACTGTGGGAACAACATTATGAGTATCCCAGATTTCGAGAAAAGATGGGCTGGAGGACCTACTGTTGGGGAGAAAATTAAGGATATATTTAAGAAGAAAGAACCTATAAAACAGAAGTTAGTTATGGCTAACTATAAGATTAGAGCTTTAGTGAGTAGGTTAGAGGTATTCCTAGAGAGGTTACGGGATAGAGATAGAACATTATTTGAGAGAGTAGTAGATGCTCTTACACAAGGAGATGAAACTAGAGCTACTATGTATGCTAATGAAATTGCTGAAATAAGGAAGCTTGTTAGACAACTTACTATAACGCAAGTTGCCTTAGAGCAGGTAACGTTAAGGATTGAAACAGTACTTGTAACGGGAGATGTACTTAGTGGACTTATACCGGTAGCTGGCGTTATTAAAGAATTGAGGGGCATCCTAAGGGGTATCATGCCTGAAATGTCTCTAGAGCTCCAAGAGATTGAAGAAGGATTAAGAGATGTTGTTATATCAACTGGAGAAGCCCTAGGCACACCAATAGGCGATATCTATGCATCACCAGAGGCTAGAAAGATATTAGAAGAAGCAAAGATTGTAGCTGAACAGAGAATGAAAGAGAAATTCCCAGAACTGCCAGTAGTATCCTCTATGAAGGAAAAAGCAACAGCCCCTGCTACAGGATCAGCATAATCCATATTTAAGTGATTGGTTTCAACATACTAGCTGTTTTTAAGTTAAAACGTTTTTCTATTTTCTAAACAAAGTTAACTCTGATTGAAGATTTCAACATACAGCAATTAATTGCATAAATTGATGTAATTAGTTTATATCTAAAGAATTAGGTTAAAGCCCGATTATAGTTTTAAAGCGAGACTTTCACACATATTATATGATATCACGTAGTTAAAGGTGCATCACCTTGGCTATGAACATGAATAAGACTGTAGCTAAAGTTAAAGGTGTTATCCTCGGTTACAGAAGAGGTAATGCTATACAGTACAATAACCAAGTATTTGTAAAGATATTTGTTGAACCAAGAGTAGTTAGTGGTTTCGTAGGCGCTAAGGTTTTAGCCGTAGATGCTTACGGCAATACCTATAAAGGTAGGGTAATAAAAGTTCATGGGCGCAAGAATTCTGTTGTTATAGCTAAATTTAAACCAAATATTCCAGGGCAACTCATAGGAGCTTACATCGATGTTATTAAGAAATAACTTTATTTAATAAACCTCAGAGTAACTCTGACAAGGCATCAATAACCTTTTTGCCGAGTTCTCATCATCGGAATATTCATTAAAGGATTATATAAATTATTTCCTTTACACTATATTACTCTGAATAAGTTATAAGTTAATGATAGGGTGTAGCCTTAGTGGAATTCGTAGTAGTTGCGCAAACACTTGATGTATTAGAGAAAACAACTAGTAAGATACAGCAGGCAGCTACTTTATCTATGTTATTCAAGAAATGTGATGTAAGTAGCATAGATAAAGTAGTGTATTTTATCCAAGGAACTTTATGGCCTGATTGGAGGGGTATGCCAGAGATTGGTATAGCCGAGAAAGGTATACAGAAAGCTATAGCTATTTCTTTAGGTGTGCCAGACGCTGAAGTTGAAAAATTATATAAATCTTTAGGTGATTTTGGATTAGTTGTAGAAAGATTAAAAATAGCGAAAGAAAAGAAATCGACAGGATTAACAGCGTTTATTAAAAGCGAAAAAATTGCTGAGAAAAAACTTACGGTAGAAGATGTGTATAACACTTTAACGAAGATAGCTATGCTTCAAGGTGAAGGGAGTAGAGATATAAAGGTACGTCTCCTGGCATCATTATTATCCTCCGCTAACGCAAAAGAGTCTAAATTTATAGTTAGATTCGTCGAAGGTAGACTGAGACTAGGCGTAGGAGATGCAACTATAATGGATGGCCTAGCTATCGCTTTCGGCGCATCAAGAGATCTTGTTGAACGAGCTTATAATATATACCCAGATTTAGGCACAATAGCTAAGCTGCTAGCTGAACAAGGTCCCCAAGCATTAAAAAATGTCAAACCTTCACCAGGTATTCCGCTAAGACCTATGCTTGCTGAGCGCGCTAGCGACCCAGCTGAAATCTTAAGTAAAGCAGGTATTCCTTGTCTATCTGAATTTAAATATGATGGTGAAAGAGCTCAAATACATAAACATGGGAAAACTATATGGATTTTCTCGAGGAGGTTAGAGGATATAACACAACAATATCCAGATGTTGTTGAAACGGTATCAAAGCACGTTAAAGCTGAAGAAGCTATAATTGAAGGCGAGATAGTAGCCGTAGACCCAGAAACAGGTGAGTACAAACCATTTCAAGAACTTATGCATAGAAAAAGAAAGAAAGATATCCATGAAGCCTTGAAAGATTACCCGGTTGTTGTAAGGTTATTTGATTGCCTTTATGTTGATGGGGTTGATCTTACGCTTAAACCTTTATCGGAAAGACGCGAATGGCTGAAAAAAATAATAGAAGAAATAGATGATTTTAGATTAGCTGAACATATTATTGTTAAAGACGTGAAAGAACTTGAAGATTTCTTCTTAAAAGCAATAGAAAACGGTATGGAGGGGTTGCTGGTCAAATCTCTAGGACCAGATTCCATCTATCAAGCTGGAGTCAGAGGTTGGCTATGGATAAAGTACAAACGTGATTATAGGAGTGAAATGATCGATACTGTTGACTTAGTAGTTGTAGGAGCCTTTCACGGTAAAGGTAAGAGAGCAGGTACTTACGGAGCTCTCTTAGTAGCTACATACGATCCAGATACAAACTCTTTCAAGACCGTGTGTAAAGTAGGATCAGGATTTACAGACGAGGACCTAGCTTCACTACCTAAAATGTTCGAACAGTATAGATTGCCACATAAGCATCCAAGCGTTGATAGCGAGATAGAAGCTGATGTGTGGTTTGAACCTAGTATAGTAATAGAGGTTATAGGAGCAGAATTAACCTTATCACCTATACACACATGCTGCAAAGGCTGGGTTAAACCAGGTGTTGGTATATCTATACGATTTCCTAGATTCATTAGATGGAGACCTGATAAATCTCCACTTGAAGCAACAACAACTAAAGAACTCTATGAAATGTACTTGAAGCAGTTAAAGAAGATGGGTATAAGCGAAGAGAAAGTAGAGGGATAGCTGAGTCTTACACAAGATCTCCATACTTAAATACTTGAGTAAATTCCTCAACAAACGCTTATAATTATGTATGCTTTGTTAGAGTTCTTAGATCCTTTATTTTTCCGATAGTTCTATAGAACGTTATATATCCTCAAAATTCAGTAATTATTACACGATCTACTGGTGATAGTTAATGAGCGATGTGTTGCCAGGATACAAAGGTAAAATAAGGGAAATACTTGAATCTATGGGAATTTACATAGGGTGTAAAATAAAAATTACCTTAGGCAACAACTTCGTAATCTATGGGTTATTAATGCCTAAACATGAATTAAGCCATTCAGATATTATTGTGCTGAAATTAGATAATGGCTACAATATCGGTATTGATATAGAGAAGGTGTCGTCAATAGATGTTGTTGAATGTAGAGAAAAAGCAACTACAGAGAAAACGCCTAGACGCAGCGAAATCACACTAAAGGAAATACCTACAGTTAAGATCCTCGGATGTGGAGGAACTATAGCTAGCAAAGTCGAGTATGAGACAGGTGCCGTAAAACCTGCTATAACACCTGAGGAAATACTAGAGCTTATTCCCGAGCTAAAAGGGCTGGCTAACTACAAAGTCGATGTATTGTTTAATATACTTAGCGAGGATATGACTCCTCAACACTGGGAAATAATAGCGAAAAGTCTCTTAAAATCTATTAAGGAAGGTGTAAACGGCATAGTTGTAACTCATGGCACAGATACTATGGGCTATACTTCAGCTGCCATAGCTTTCGCTTTGAGGAATCTACCTATGCCCGTAGCTTTTGTGGGAGCACAAAGAAGTAGCGATAGACCTAGTACTGATGCAGCGCTAAATCTACTAGCCGCTGTAATAACAACTCTAAAAGCACCTTTTGCAGAATCGGTTGTGGTTATGCATGCATCACCATCGGATGCAGAGGCCTATATTCATAGAGGAGTTAAAGTTAGAAAATTGCATAGTAGTAGAAGAGATGCTTTCCAGACAGTAAACGATTTACCTCTTGCTTTAGTAGATTTACAAAACCGTGAGATACACGTAATTAATGATAGATACATTCGTAGAAAAAGCGTTGAAGATCTAGTACCGATAATAGGATTTGATGATAGGGTTGCCATAATTAAAGCTTATCCAGGAATACAAAGCGAAATCATTGATGCTCTCGTAGATAAGAAGTTCCATGGAATAGTTATAGAGGGTACAGGACTTGGACATATGGGAAGTTACACTATTAACTCTATAAAGCGAGCTATAGAAGAAGGAATAGCTGTTGTAATGACAACCCAAACAGTATTTGGACGAGTTAACATGAACGTTTATACAACTGGTAGAAGACTTTTAGAGATAGGGGTTATACCCGGAGAAGATATGTTAACTGAGACAGCTTATGTAAAATTATCTTGGGTACTAGCTCAAGTAAGAGATTTAAGGAGGGTACGTGAAATGATGTTAACTAACTATGTTAATGAGATAAACACTAGACATACAGCAAACATGTTTATAGATTTAGGGATTAAACTACCAAAGCGATAATACAAAGCATCACTTATTGAATAATAAAATGAAGATTGCGTACTATTTTATCCTATTTAAATTGTCTAAGACTTTAATTATTTCATCGGCTGATCTAAATCCTGTAATTACTATTCCTAGGTTGCTCTTATTATCCCATATAATAATCCCAGGAGTACCTATTATAAGGTACTGCATAGCTTCATCACTATCTAAAGATATAACCATATCAGCTAAATCCTCATACTCTGTTAAGTTAAGTTCATCTTTGATTTTTTCGGATACCAATGCGCGAACATAGTCAAGCGAAGGTTTTATTCCATTGAGTAATTCACCGTAAATAAATTTCATAACGTCGTAAATTAAGCTGGTATTACGTGTATTAATGTATAGCGCTATTAAGTATCGCTGAATACCTCGAGCTTCTTCATGTACCATAAGATTCTTCATGATAATAGCTATGGTGTTATTCTCTATAAGCTTTGATAAAACAGGAAACACTTCGGTATGCATTTTTGCACAATAAGGACAGTAAACATCTTCGTATATGTACACATAGTATCTAGCATTTATTGAGCCTATGACCGGTGTTAAGCTCATATTTACTTCTGGTTTTCGTGTAATTACTATCGTAGCGTAAACTCCACTAATGTTAACATATTGATAACCGTACTGAGCCAAGTAAATGTATATGTACTTAGTTAAGTTAGGTTTAGGTATATAGAAATAGTTTTCATATCTATTAAATATCACATCGGCTATAGGGATCTCCACATTAGACATATTTTTAGATCGTACTACGAATATTGGAAAGAAATCAAATTGATGTCTTATTTTAGATTCAAGCTCTATTGGTAATTCACTTAATTCTAAGTAACATAGCGGATATTCTACGTTGAACCTTCCCGAGCTATTCGTTCTAAGTACGTTTGCTATTAACTGTGATAAATCTTTGTATATTTGTTCTATAGGTTTTACTCCCTTGTACACTACTATAAAGACATTGTTTTGATATAAACAGGCTTCTTTAGTAGGTATTGCGACTCTAGATCCCCATAAAATCAATATCAATAATGCAATACAAAATACACTGACCCCCAATACTATCAAGGCTAATTTTTTGTCCAACTACAGCACCATTTTTAGTTCATATGTTAGATATTCACCTAGATGTATTTAAAGTGTTTTAGCTTCATGAATAGCCTTTAGTTTCCTAAAAACTAAGAATATTATGAATAGCAACATCATAGCCAATAGTATGAGCGCCCCCATAACAGTGTAAACGTATGCCGTTATGTTTTCTTTGTATATCGTTTCAGTTATCGTAGTAGTAGCTGTTACCGTTAAAGTAAGAGTAGTAGGTATTATCGGTGTTATAGTTGGCGTGGAGGTATGAACGAAGTTTGTAGTTGGGTTTGCAGTCACCTGCGAAGTAGTAGGTTGCAATGAAATATTTGAAGCAGATGAGCTTATTAAAGTTCTATAGATTGCAATAATTGTTGATAATTTAGCTAGCATAATAATGCTTGACTCGGGGTTTTCTTCAACCAAGCTTTTAGCAAACTCTAAATACAGTACTACATCTATAGGCATGTTCTCGATGACGAAGTTTAGGTTTGTATACACTGTTTTATTTAATGTATAGATTGAGGCTTCCGATGATTGCGTGAAGAGAGCTATTAACACTTGGTACATGTAGCTTATAGAGCTTATACCTAGCGCAAGTTTATCTACTTCCTCGGTAGCACTTTGCATAAGGTTGTATCTTTGCTCTGCTTCATCAACTTCCTTTGGAAGCTGTAGAGCACTGTACTGAACTAATGATATAAGGTATGAATATATGTTTTGAACAAGCATCTCTATATACATAGCCATAGGCTTTATATCTTCAGATGCGACAATAATTCCTGAGTTAGTAGGAATGGCCATAAGCTCATACCATTGTTTTGCCGTTTGAAATCTTGCATCAGCATAAGCTATGGCTGAGGCAATTGATAATATATCACTTAAGTTTAAACTTCTATTCAAGTATAACAGCGTTTCGTAAGCTCTATCAAGAACGTTTATCGCTATAGTTAACTTCATTATATCAACCTGTTCTTTACAGTATGAATGAATTTTTTCTATAAAATCGTTTACCTCCGATCTCAGCGTATTAACTCGATCCATGATACTCTTAGAATTGTTTAAGATGTTCAATAGATAAAACTCTGTATATGCATAAATTAGAACTTGGAAGTACATAGAAGCAGCTACATACAACTTACCTGCGACCACCATTTTGTCTGCTTTACTCGTTAATTCCTCGATATTGAGTTCTAAATCTCTAATTTTACTAGATATTTGATTATAGACATACAATCCATATTTTTGTTTAACATTTAAGAGAACCCCCTCTTTCATCTCATTGCATTTCTTAGAGATATCGACCGCTTCATTTTTTAAATCTGTTATCCATTGCTGAACTACGGGCTTAACTACATCATATACTTGGTTTATACGGTTATTCAGAAAATCCGCATTGATTTTAACTCTGTATAAGCCATTTGTGAAGATCTCGAGTGCTTCGTAAACTGTGGCTATAGACTTAACCTCTATTCCAAGCTCTTTTCCGTACTCTACCAAATCTATAGGTACTTTCGCTGTTCTCCTTATAATAGCTGGACCCCATCTCTCTTCAACAATACTATAAGTGTAATCTATGGTTTGACCATATGGAACAAGAAAAACCTTGGCACCTCTATTAAGAGCTGCTTCAAGCTTATACTTAAGGCCTCCTACAGGGCCTATGCTTCCATCAGGCATTATCATACCTGTCATAACCACAGAGTTATTTAATGGTAAACGAAGAAGAGCTGAAGTGAATGCTACAGCTGTTGCACCACTAGCACTAGGTCCTCCAACAATAGGGGAGCTAGCTCTTATAGATGCATAGTAATCACATACGTTGAAACTTATATTAGCAATAGAGCTTGCAACAAGAGCTGCAACCCTTGTAGATGCTTGGAGATCTATTTGACTAAGAGGTAAAGTTTCAACATATACACGGCCATAACCAGGGCATGTAACTCTTACATAGAGATCTGCTGAAACTCCTACATAACTACCGTTTGCAAGTGTTGATATGGCAACTATTACAACATGTCTTGATTCATCGAGTATGTATTCCGAAGAAAATACAGAGCCTAAGTTTATCGAGATAGCAACTATTAATGCGATAATCAATATATAAAATATGCTCTTATACATAGTCATGGATTTCACCGAACTTCATTACATTACCTATGTTGCTTAATATATATGTTTAAAATATATTGCTCACAACGCGTTTATAATACCTACCTCTATCTTCATCAAAGTATTTAAACAGAGCCTTGGTAATAATACTCTAGATATAGGTGTGACTCTTGGCCCTTAATACGCGCGACCGTGATAAAGTTGTTAAATCTATTGCCCGGTGGCTTGCAGGGTTAAAACCTTCTTTTGGTGATAAACATTACTTCGAGAAGTATTCATCAGCTAAGAGGGCTGCTGAAAAACTTAATCCTTATAGAGGATTAAGGATATGTCCTTTCTGCAAAAAAAGGTTTTTAAGATCTCCTGCTTTTGTATCACATTTGATGAAGAACCATATGTACGACTTAGAGAAATTGATTGATGAAGAATCCTAGAGTATCAGAATATATTAATAGGTGTAATAATACTGAATACCTATAGCAATAGTATTGTCTAAGTTTAACGTAATTACCCGAGGAATATATTATAAGAGTACTCAAGGTATTGTAGTGCATACCCAATTAATGCGGTATAAATCATTTCGTGTAAAATGACATGAATATCCTTGTGAATATGATTTAAGAACCTTGTAAATTATTAACTGTGATATGTTCTTGGTTGATTCATTTTGGTTTAAATGTCTCCTGCTTATTGTATATATTGTTGATTACTATGGCTTATATGGTTGATATTAGCTTAAAGGAAGAAGTAAATAGAATTGCAACAGCTAAAGGATGCATAAAATTACGTAAAACCACTATTGAAAAAATTGTTAATAAGGAAGTCGAGAAAGGAGACGTAATTACTGTTACACAGCTAGTTGCTATTGAGAGCGCGAAGAAAACTTCATTACTTTTACCATTTTGCCACCCTATAAGAATAGACCACGTAGGGTCTAAGATTTGGGTAGAAGAGGATAGAATTTGCCTAGAGGTAACAGTAAAAGCTCGTGAGAGAACAGGTGTTGAAATGGAGGCACTAACGGCTGTAGCCTTAGGTCTTTTGAATATCTGGGATATGGTGAAAAAGTACGAAAAGAATGAAGCAGGTCAATATCCCTATACCTCAATAGAGGATATAATGGTAGTTAGCAAGCAAAAATATAAGTAGTTATATAGCGATTTCCAATTAAAGATTGGGTGTTTGATTTGGAGGCTATTACTGAGGTGTTCCTACCTTATCCATGTATAAGAAAAGGTGTTCTATCAGTTGAGGAAGCTATAGCTTACAGGAGATCTATTAGGAGCTTTAAAAGAGAGCCTATTTCATTAGATCAGCTATCACAAATACTCTGGGCTCTTTATGGTGTTACAGACCCTGACCATAGATTTCTAGCTACACCAAGTGCTGGTGCAACATATCCTTTGGAGGTATACGTTGTTATTGGTGATAATGCTGTTAAAGATTTAAACAATCGATACCTTGATGCCGGTGTATACAGATATGATAATCATGCCCATAAGCTAGATTTTTTGATTTCAGGGGATCTCAGGGAAGAGCTATACAAAGCTTGTCTACATCAATCTTGGGTACGTGATGCTGCTGTGAACATTGTTATGTGCGCTGCTTATGAAAGGACCACAAGCTACTATGGTGAAAGAGGTTATAGGTACGTGCACTTTGAAGTAGGTCATGCAGGACAGAACGTATACCTTATGGCGACAGCACTAGGTTTAGGAACAGTAGCTATAGGGGCTTTTAAAGATTTAGATGTTAAGCGTATTCTTAAATTGCCTCCTAATGTACATCCGCTTTACATCATGCCTGTAGGTGTACCAACTCGCTCCTATACCGTTACAGAGAAAGAGTTAACCGAGTATATTAATGAACATCGCATTGCATAAAAACCTAGCGCTACTGCGATAAAGGCTACTTTATTCATTTCTTTTTTAATATGTTAATCTTATTGATAAACCAGTAAAGTATTTTCTTATAGGGTACCAATGAACTCTGTGCCGATTGGCTATAACCATGATGAACCACAGAGTCGAGGCATAAACTATCCTAGAAAACCTACAAAAACCTAGAACGGGATACGATTAATGTTATGCACCATAGTTAAAATGTACATAGACTACTTATACCAAGAACTTGGTAAAGAACCTGCAGAACTAATCCTAAGTTTTCCTCCTGGGATAAAAATTCTTAGGAATAGTACGCAAAACCTATTTGAGCATCCCCATGTGGTGCTTTGGCATAATTTTTTATTTAACCACTTTGACCCTAGAGTATGTAGTAAACCGTATGCTATTATAATGCCTTGTTCTTCTATAAAACCTTACAGAGTCTCGCCAACGCATGTAATTATCGATTCCATTTTATTCAAAAATGGGGTTACCGATTATGTTCAAGTATACGTTTTATCAGAGCCTATGATTTTAGTTCCACGAGAGCTAGATATATATTACCCTTTTGCAAATTACGATTATCCTGTAAACGAACTTACACCGCGTTACAGAGAAAAATTCGTTGAGCTATTATCGATGATATTGCCAAAACTTAAATATCATAGAAAAATAATTGCTGTCCTACCTAAGCATCATCTATCGATACTTTTGGATAGTCTTAAAGAAGTTGGTGAAGAATTTGATTTAACAGTTATTGAGTACGGTAAAAGAGCCTTTCAATCTATTAAAATTGCTGCTATTACTGTTATTAACTATGTTAAAAGCGATGAACCTCTAATTGGTTATACCATTCCAAAGCATTTACAATCAGAGTAGTGCTTCTGGCTTTGAAGCTTCAGGAATTATGCTAACATCTATACCTTCTCTCATCAAGATAGCCCTAGCTGCTATGACGCCTGTTGCTGCTGCTACATTCATACCTCTCGATAATCCTGCTCCATCACCAGCAACGTATAAGTTTTTAAGGTTAGTCTCTAGCTCTCTTGAAACCCTTGCTTTTACACTATAGAACTTTATTTCAGGTGCGTATAGCAGTGTTTGAGGCGATGATATGCCGGGTATTATGGTATCTAGGCGTTTCAACGCCTCAATAATGTTTACAACAACTCTATATGGATAAGCCATAGCTATATCGCCTGGGGTTACACTTTTTAGCGTTGGTTCTACCACGCTTCTCTCTATTCTCCCCCAGGTACTTCTTCTCCCAGCTTCTAGGTCTCCAAATCTCTGTATAATAGGTTTCCCGCCACCAAGTTTTGTTGCAAGTCTAGCTATACTTTTTCCATACGCTATAGTATCTTCGAATGGGTCTGTTAACTTGACAGTCACAAGTAATGCGAAATTAGTGTTCTTAGTCTTTATATTGGTGTAGCTTTCACCGTTTACACCAACAGATCCATCCGGATATCTTTCCTCGACAACTAATCCATATGGATTTGTGCAGAAAGTTCTTACTTTATCGTCGTAGCTCTTAGTGTACATAACTATCTTTGGGTCTCTTACTATCTTTGTTATCGGTTCTATTACGTAAGCTGGAACCTCAACTCTTACACCAATATCTAGCGGACCAGGTTCCACATCGATGCCTCTTACTTTAGCTAAATCGGAAAACCATTCAGCACCTACCCTACCGGGTGTTAAGATTACATACTTGCTTTCTAAATGACCAGCTGCTGTCTTCACAACATATCGATCCCCGTTAGGCTCTATATCCTCCACCATGCTTCTATCTATTATATGTATTCCTCTACTCTCTAAGAAACTGGCAATATTGGCTATAACCTTAGGCATGTTATCTGATCCTATCAATCTTTGCGGTGTAGGTATAAATTTAGCACCTGCTTTTGCAGCTAAGCGCTCTAGCTCAGATGCCTGTTCATGTTCTATCATGTATAGGTTGTTAGGTGCACCGAATTTTACGAGTACAGAATCTACGTAGCGAATAAGAGCTTCTGCTTCTTCCCAGCTACCTAGCAGTTTATCGAGGTCTCCCCCTATATCGGGTCTAAGATTCATGGTGCCGCTACTGAAGGTTATAGCCCCACCTATACCTGATAGAACATTACATGGATTACACATGATGCACTCTCTATCTCTTGCCAACCTCTTCATATTTAACATTGGACATATTCTGAATGGATTTTTAGAGCCCATTTCGACTAACGCAACACGAAGCTTATTACCGCCGTATTGCGCTAATTCATGTGCCGCAAAAAGACCTGCCACACCACCACCAATTATAGCTACATCATAGTATGCACTCATTGTTTCCACCCTAAACCTAGCTCTCTTCTCCTATCAATAGTACAAATAATGTCTTCACCTGTGCTGATCAATACTATAGGAACCCTTAACTCGTTTTCAAGTTCTTCAACCCAGCGGCGGGAATTAAGAGAAAGCCTCTGCCATTCCTTTACACAGTAGTCCTCTTTAAACAAAGTATCGAGCCTTGTTAACGCTATCTGAGTTGCGGAATTAAGCATTATTGCTCTTTTTGCTAATTTTATGTTGAACAGCGCTGCACGCCTCGCTCTCCCAGTAACAGTAGCTATTTCAAGCAAGCCCAGCTTCCTAGCTTCTTCTACTGGTAATTCATTCTCTAAAGGTCCTCCACCAACCCTAGTTACGTACGATTTAAAAACAACTATAACATGATCAACCTTTTTGGGGCCTATCCCTACCTCTGATAAAAACGCTGAAGCTGTTGTATCTCTACTGGTTACATAAGGGTATGTACCGTGGTAAAGGCTGAGGAATGTGCCTTGAACACCTTCTATATAGACTAGCTCCCCACGGTCTACGGCCTCATTAACCTCTAGCGCAACATCAGTTAACATACTATTCAATGCCTCAATATCTTTAGCAAGCTTAAGCTTTCTAAGAACTCTATCAACTGTAGCTGCACCTACTCCTTGAAGCGTTGATCCAACAGTCTTAGATAAGAACTCATCCGATCTCTCTATCTCTATATGCCTATCTTCTATAATACCTGTACGCATATCAAGTAGCAGCCTATCTTTTGTCTCTGTTTCTTCTACCTCCTTGAATAGAGTACTAAGGTTAACAAGAGCTCCAGCAGCAATTAGTAACCTCGTAGTTTTGTTAACGAAAAATGATGGCACTATTCTAAGCTTCCAAACTCTATTATCGTACACAACTGTATGACCAGCGTTTACAGATCCTACTCTAACAGCTATATTAGGTTTATCTGCATAGCCTAAGTATCCAGCTATTTTTCCTTTACCCTCGTCGCCGAAAAATCCTCCAACGATTACAGCTAAAGGCATAACAACACCTTTAGAATTTCTACCCAACTAAAAATTAGACTTTGTGAGGTACACGAATACGAATAGCCTCTGTTCTTGGTTAGCTGCCTTACTTCACAGTTATTAGCGTAGTTTTCCACAGTATCCTTTGCTTATAGTTTATCAGAGACCTAGAATTAATAAAGTTTTCTTTAAATAAACAGAGGATAGACTGATTTTTATCTTTAGATCTTGAAAATATTCGTCGAGGTTGCACCATGATCGAATCCAGCAATATAAGTAAACTAATTGACGAGATAGCGCCCAAGTTTATCAGCATGTATTTAGAGAAAACAAGGAAAAGTAGAGAGTTATTTACAAGAGCCCTAAAAGTGTTTCCCGGTGGTGTCACATACCATATAAGGTACGTTGATCCTTACCCCCCATATATAGTCAAAGCCAAGAGCTCTAAGGTTTGGGATGTCGATGGAAATGAATACGATGATTACTGGATGGGGCATGGAGTACATATTTTGGGTCATGCACCTGACTTCGTGGTAGAATACGTAAACAGTATTTCTAAACAAGGCACACACCTAGGTTTCGAAAACACCTACGCTCTTGAATACGCAGAGCTCTTAACAAAGGTTATACCTAACGCTGAAATGATAAGATTTTGTAATAGCGGAACAGAAGCTAATATGTACGCATTAAGGCTTGCGCGAGCCTATACTAAAAGAAAATATGTTATCAAGATAGAAGGTGGATGGCATGGATCCCTAGATCAACTACATGTATCTATTACACCACCATTTGTGGGTCCCGAATCGCTTGGCATTCCAGAGGAGTTCACTAAATACACTATCGCTATTCCTTACAATGATGTTGAGACTATTGAAAGAGCACTTAAAGGATTAGAAGTAGCTGCTATACTTATTGAACCTGTACCTGGATCAGGTTTTATAGAGCCAGAGCATAATTATTTGAAGGAGGTTAGGAGGTTAACTGAAGCCTATGGAAGCCTGTTAATATTTGATGAAGTCGTAACAGGTTTTAGACTTGCATTAGGGGGAGCTCAAGAGTTTTTCAATGTTGATGCAGATATAGTGGTATTAGGTAAGATAATTGGTGGTGGATACCCAGGAGCAGGGGCTTTTGCCGGCAAAAAAGAATATATGGAGCTTCTAGACCATATAACGTATCCGAGTCCTCGTCAAAGAGTGTTTCATGGAGGTACCTTCACAGGCAATACTATAACTATGTCTGCAGGTTACGCAACAATAAAGTATTTATCAGATAATAGTTACTTTTATGATAGGTTCAACAGTCAGTGGAGTAATACAGCTAAGATGTTAGATAAAGCGTGTGAAAATTACGACCGTATTTGCTGGATAACATCTACAGGTAGTATGATTGGTATCCACTTTACGTCAAAGAAACCTAGGAGTGTAGGAGAAGCTTATATTACAAGGTGGAATGAGAAAATATATAGAGTTTTACACTTATACATGCTGACCAATAACGTTATTTATATGACTGCTAGTATGCCTCATTTAATGCCTTCAATGATTCATACAGAAGACCAAGCAAATAAATTTGTTGCTTTGTTCGAGCAGTTTTTATCTATCATAATGGGGAGAAAAATTTAGCAAATTAAAAATTGATTAAAAATATTTTAGTTAAAAATATTTTATTGAATAAGCTTACCGTCTTACTTTGCCAGGGCTCTTGATATAGCTACTGTTGCGTATATTGCTGCAGCGGCTGCGATAACAGCGAATACCAGAGCAACTACGACTAAGGTCCTTAGGGTTCCTACACCGTCATCAACTGTCGATATCTTTGAGTCAATGTTTGTTAATCTACCCGCCATATCAGCCTTGAATGCACTAAGATCAGATTTAACCGCATCGATACCAGTTCTAACATCTGTTATAGTGGCTCCAACACTGTTTACAGCGTTTATAACGTTACTAATATCGGTTCTAACCCCTGTTACATCTGTTCTTAAACCAGATACATCTGTTCTTAATTTCTCTATTTCGCTTCTTGCCTGCGATAATGCACCAAGCGCAGACTCTACACTACTCTTTACGTCATTTACTGCATTCTTTACATCGCCTAGAGCAGGTTCTAATGCTTTCAATGCATTTAGAGCAGTTTGTAGAGCTTGTAGTGTCTTTATGGCTTCGTCTAGATCTGATGATAGTACATCTAGCTTCCTGAGCACCTCTGATAGCGCTTGTACATCGCTCTTTGTTGCAACTACAGTTCTGAGATCACTTACAGCTACAGCTACGTTGTTTACAGCTGATGTAACTGCAGCTATAGCGGTTGTCATTGACGTGGTCAGTGTCTTTATATCTGTTTTGTTAGCCATATTAGCGGATACAAACTTGCTAAGGCTATCAATCGCCGTTTTTAGCTCAGTTGCCCTAGTATTAATTAAGTTTTCAAGCGCGGTCCTTAACGGTGCGAGTGCTTCTTGAGCACCAACTGCTGCATTGCGTGCAGCTTCTACAGCACTTGCCATGGCATCTAATCTGCTTAATATAGCACTCCTAAGTGCTTCGATATCAGATTTCGTTGCTACTGTACTTAGGTTGTTTATAACGAATACGCTACCTGGTAATGTGCTTTTAACTTCATTTCCTACAACATATAGGAGCTTTATCTCGTAAGCTCCTGGCTCTAGAGCAGGTATGTAGAGACCTGGCACTATATCTTTGCTGTAGGTATTAATCAGTACACCTCTTTCATCTGCACTCCATCTCTGAACCTGTGTATTGAGTACAAATGCTGCATCGGTATTATTCACTAACATACCAACAAATGATACACCTGGTCTAAAGCCTGTTCCTAGTACTCTTACGAATCCTGGTCCAACAAGCACCGGTAGGTAATATTTGCTTAAGTCTAGGAGTAATATTTTAGGTCTAACCATAACAGGTCTTGGAATGAACTTTGTTCCATTGAAGTAGTCAGTTATTGTTATGCTACCGCTAACAGTTCCGACAGCTACTATTACATAATCACCTTCAGGTACTGTTGGCACTATGAAGGATACTTCAACAGTTGAAGCATTTGCTTTAACAGTTCTTATCGGTGTTCCTCCGAAGTATATTGTGAATGTTTCTCCAGGTGAAGCCCCTGATATGATCACCTTTAATTCATCGCCTAGGTAATCGCAACGACCTGTGTAAGCTACGCATTTAGCACAGTAGCTTAAGCCCACAATTGTTTCTGGACATGGACATACTGTTACCCTCTTATTATCGTAACCTGCGCTAACTATAGGTTCTTTTGGTATTGCATATGGTGGCACAGGTACTACTGTGTAATATGCTTTAGCGCCAACTATTACTGCTAGCGTATACTCGTAATTCCATTTATCGACACCCCATATATAGTGGACGCCGAACGATGCATCAGATGGTATTGTTATGGTGAATGTTCTGTTACCGTCTTTGCCTAGTTTGACCGTAGCTAACTTCACGATCTTCTCCCATGATACCTCCAGGTAATTATCATCCTGTCCTGGCGGTGTATGTCCCCAGAAAGCACCAGGCGCATAACCATAGGCCGCTATGGTAACTGTTTGCCCAGGTAATACTGGTAAAGGTGTTATGAGCACCAATAGAGGTCTTACTATGTAGTACGTAGTCCTAAATTCAAAGCTTGGACCTTCTAAAGGTTTACCTTCAACAGTAAGAGTGGCTATCTTTGTTGAAGGATCGTACTTCCAATTCACAGACCATTCTATTCCTGCGTCTTTAAACTTAAGCGTTGATATAGTCACCAAGGTATCTACAATACTCATATTCGTTGGGTGTACATAGAACCTTGAAACAGTTACACCTGTATCTTTATTCGTATACACTATTGTTAAGTTGGCTTTTGTAACTACAAAACTCCACTCTCTTAATACAAGTAGTATCTGGTTCGTGTAATTATAGAATGTAGCCCAGAATTTGTAGGCACCTGGCGTTGGAGGCGCTGTCAATACGTAGCTTGTTGGTACTACATTAAATGATACGTTAGCTGTGTAAGCACCTAAGCCAGCATTGTATGCTGTTGAAGCTGTGTCAGAGAACAATGTTACATATGGGATAGTTGTTGTATTGTATAATGCAAACCTTACTTTATCTCCTTCGATATTTGCAGCAAGCTGATACTTCTTACCAGCGTAGGTTATATTTATCCTCAGCACCTCGGTTTTCGTGAAGGCCATACTAGATGCTTTAACTACGTAGTCTAATGTTCCATCAACATATGAGGTGGCTCTAACAGAGGCTCTAGTACCTAGTGCACCTAGTATAGTTGTCTCTGATATTACAACAGATCCTACTTTCTTGAGATCTATTGTTGAAGTATTTGTTAAAGTTTTTGGTAATGGCGCTTCATAGACTATTGGTATATATAGCCCTGCTGTCATGTTGGTTCCTTTTCCACCTGCTATGTACTGTTTTAAGTTAGATAACGAGAAGTAACCCTGAGCAGATGTAGCAAAACCTGTTAGTGGTGTAAATACGTATTTAACGTTCGTGAAGTTAATGTTAAGAAGCTCAATTTTTACTATAGCAACGTTAGGATCAAACCCATAGCCAGTAATTGCTACACCCGTGAGGTCACATACTGAGGCATCACATCTGCCATTACCTTCTTTAGGCGTTATAATTGCCTGAGGTCTTATCTCTAATGTTCCATTCTTAGCCTTCTTTAAATCGCTCGTCTGAGTGCCAACGCCGTAGACTCTATATATCCCCCTAGGAATGCCCTGACCTGTTATTGTTAGTAGGTTAACCGATGCGCTTCCATATCCGTTGGTTCCTATCGATGCAGTTACCGTAGCAGGGTAAGTAGCTGGACCTGCGAATACAACTGTGCTTACGGTATCTCCTGGTACATAACCTAGGAATTCAACAGTAACGGTTCTACTTGTGCCATCAGGATTTACCACTGTGGTTGCCATAGGTGATACTTTTATCTTTGGAGCTATATAGAATTGTTCAGCTATTCCTCCGAATACTGTATATACAACTACCCATCCACTCCTATAAGTTGAGTTGTGATTTACAAGACCTGCTGGTTTCTCTGGAAGTGTTAATGTTATCGTGTATCTCCCTGCTGTTGGTGGTACAAATACTTGTTCTGCCCATACAGATGAGCATACAGAATCGTTGCATAGCCTTACTGTTACTGTTGTTGCTAAACCTATATCCATTGTTACTACTACAGGTTCGCCTGGGTAGGCAGGTGTGGTTACGCTTACTATCTGAACTGGTACTTGGGCTAGCGCTACTATCATTGTAGATGTCAATGATGCTATCAATAGCGTTAGTAGTATGTATGGGGTTAATTTTTTCAGGTTAGACATGATTTTAATTCACCTATCCTATGTCTTGGTTAAGCATTGTTCACCTATATAAGGTGAGTGCCTACACACGTATACACGGGTTATATACATTTGTATACATTTGTGTTCATCTGAATCCTCTTTTTAGCTATGCTCTATATGGGGTGAGCTATGCTTAGAACCAACACATTCATGTACTTAAAAGGTGTTTCAGGATTCATTGCTTTTACTGTACTACTTGTGATTTCATCTGCTCTAGCTCTCTATATCTACACCTATTCATCAAACCTATACCTTGTGTATAAACCTAAACATAGTTACGTCTATGGATATGCTCTATGCTATAATGTATCGGCATTAAAACTAGTAATCGAAGATGGTATCGAGATATGTGGAAACATCTATAGAAATCCAGATGATGTTAAGCTTAGTAGTACTAAGTACTTATGTATATTTAGAGTTGGTAAATCTATCAATTTAACTATCGTATATGAAAACTTCGTAGAAGTTTTATACATAAACAGGAGTTGCCTCTATCTTTCTAACAGTATTCCTTTAACCGTCCATGGATATAATGGGAACTCTGAAGTAGTAATTCTTGAGGTAAAAATGTATGATCCGTGGACAAAGTGAATACATAGGAGCTGTTGTTCTGGTAACATTAACCATAATCGTGGTTTACGTCGCATCGGAATGGCTAAGCCTTATACATAGTGTATCTAAAAATGCTGTAGAAGTTGTTGAAAATATGAAGGAAGTTATAGATGTTGCTTTTAATGACGGAAACGTTACTATTTTCAATAGAAGTCCTAGGAAGAACTATATTGAGTTAATGTACGTAAAGTTATTGAATGGCACCGTAGTCATTAAAAAAGTTGATACTTATGTAGCTCCAGGAAAATCTATTGATTTCCATTTAGGCTACAAATACGACAATGTTTATTCCGTTTGTATAGAGACCGCTAACGGTAATATATTCTGTGGCTATAAAACACACTATACAGCTTATTCACATATAGAGTACTGGAGCTACGAAAGGTTGTCACCTACTTATCTAAGCTTTGATCCTGTAAACCATGTTCCTTATAGAGCGAAAAGAGTTATAGCACCTAATACCTACTTCTACGTATATGCTGTACCTGTTAACCATGTAGCTATAGCGACAGCTGAAGACGAGATGCTTCAAGCGTTTAATATATACGTAAACACGGATTTTAGCGACATAAACGAAGGTAAGTATATTATTATACTTGCAAACAACGGGGTTAAAATTAATAACTTATCCAATCTAGTTGATCACAACGACTATACTTCTGCTCTTTACTGGGATATTACAAAAAATGACTATGTTTTGGATGTATGTATAGATTTAAGCGAAATTGAAACAGGATGGTTCTACATACACTATATCCCCAAAGGTGGGTTAAGAGGAGAATATTCCTCCTATATGTTCATAACAGTATCGAACAATTCTTGCAAAGATCATCAAAACAACAATAAAACAATATACTTCAGGTTTTGGCAAGGTGAATCGCGAACCAGGGTATCTGCTGTATGGCTAGTTACAGCTAGAAGCATAAGGGTATATTCCTACCAATACACTATAGACCTATATTCGCTAGAGTTCTATCCATACAATATAACAAGAAATATTCTAAGCTTTCCTTCGTCTATCTATAGAAACCCTATTGCAACAACGTTATCCGTATTTGCGTTAAGCAATACCCATATACAAATACTAGAGCTAACCATGGTCCCTAAACTAGATGACACCAATAATTAATGGTGAGCTGTTGCCTTCAGCCAAAGGGGTCCCATCATCTTCTCTCCTAGGCCTGCATTAATCATCATCTACATCTTTAAGTAAATATAACAGGTATTTTTAAGTTAAGTTAGTCCATCACTTGAATTTGGTAACGACATTCTATACTACAGCTAAACAAATTAATTTAGATATGGGCCCGCGGGGATTTGAACCCCGGACCTCCGCCTCGTGAGGGCGGCGTCCTACCAGGCTAGACGACGGGCCCACTAGAGGATGCATAGCTCTAGACATTTTACATATCATTGCTTAGCTCAGTTTACACCATCTGCTTCTTATGTTGTTATTCGCTATGTTTTAGTCGTATTGAGGATTTAAATTTATTTGCAATATCCCTTTATTAGCTTGCTGAATAATGCTTCTTCAACTCTTCTAAAAATTTTAATTACGTACTCTATTCGTGGTATTTACTGTACAGCTGAATTAATTGTGATTTTCGGTTGATGTATTTATTAGTATTTAGATGTTATGAGTTGTGTCTTAATTTACTCTTTGTGATGTAGAATCATTTTATGTAGTAACTCAATTAGCTTTTTATTTCCTAAGGAGTTTCTATCGATGTTGAATAATTTTATTTGAGCTAACTCCATTTCTTCATCTGTTAATGCTTTTGCGTACTCCTCTAGTTTATCTCTATTCAATACAATAAATTGTTCACCCCACCTAAAGCTATCCAGAACCTCTAATGCTAATCCTCTAAAGTTTACTATATACAAAGTAGCCGCAATTGCTTCTGCTGTACTTAGTTTAAACGGTTTTCCATAGTTAACAGGGTTTGTTGCTATTAATAGAGGTAGTACTCTTTGAACTCCTCGTTTAATTGACTTAAGCATACCAACACCTTTTCTCCACGAAACATCTACAGCCGTCACCCCACATTTTTCTATGTAAACTCTATCGCTATATTTAACATAGCTTTCCGCAAATGGATTTAAGACTATGCTACAAGGTGGTATTTCTTTTAATCTCGTTATACGGATTGCTAGACCTTTCTTAATGAGTTTTTCAGCTGTACACATATCCGGTAAATCTTCACCTTTGGTTAACACATATATCTTGATCTCCATGTCTATCATTCACAGAGTTTATGCTCTTTCTCGTCAGCTGTATACTCAACTACGTTTTTATACCCTATACAACGTATAACCTTGGGTGCATAGCGCATTGCCGAAGGCATTAATACTGGTAAATACTGAGGTAGGAGCAGAAGAAGAGGTGTTTGAGACTATAAGAAATTTAGAAGGAGTTAAAAATGTTAGCTTAGTTTATGGTATATACGATCTGTTCATAGAGATAGAGTCTGACAATGTTGAGAAACTCAAGGATATAATAACCTCAAAGATTAGGAAAATCCCTAAGGTTAAATCTACAATAACTATGATAGTGGTTTCAACAGACGTCAAAGCATAGTATAATCATGGCAATCCCTAGCGAAGAAAAATGCGTAGTTCATATAGGGTTAGACGACTTCGACCTCTATCTCTATGGCTGTACTACACATGCTTCAACATATCTTCTTAACGAATTAGCTAAACATATACCGCTACATTTACTTGATTACCCAAACTTGGTAAGATTAAATCCTTCTATTCCTTGGAAAACGCGTGGCAATGGAGCTATAGCACTACGGGTAGAAATCCCTTGTACTTACATAGATAAAATAATAGAATTAACAGAAAAAATATTAATGGGTTACTACGAAAAACTAAGCACTACATTAAACATAGAGGTAGGCGAGCTAGGACTCAACCCCGGCGTTATTATAGCTTTAGATCCTTTGCCTAACGTATTCCACAAAATATATATACTAGCTTTAACCGATGTTATACCCTATGATATTGCATTAAGTAGAATAAAAAACCGAAGCAATGTATTCATTGTTGAGTCGTTTTATGGAAGAGGGATAGTAGGGGCAGCCGCCGCAATAGGCTGGATCAAACATGATTCTGACTACACCTACGAATTAATTACATATAGATCAACTCAACAATACCTAGAACCTCGCTGCTTAGACGTTAAGTCGGTTATAAAATTAGATGAATTACTACATACATCAACTTTCAATAACATAGACCCTGAAACAGGTAAAATACTTATAGCGCCTCATAGCTTTGACCCTGTACTCTACGGTATAAGAGGAGATTATGTAGATGAATTAATTAAAGCACTAAACATTGTAAAAACATGTGAACCTATTACTGCATGGACTTTATTCAGGTCTAATCAAGCTACAGACGCACATGCAATAGTTAGAAATGTAAATGAATTAAGAATGTATAGAACAGCAAAACTTAAAATAAGGGTGCTTAGTAGACCTGTTGTAATTTATGGAGGACATGTTATCCTAAGAGCTGGCGATACAACCGGATCCATAGACTTAGTGTTCTTTAAACCCTCTAAGTTAGATAATATAGCTAAAAAACTTACCATAGGCGATGAAATAGTTGTGCAAGGACATGTAAAACCATGGAAAGATATACCATGCTTTCACGTAGAAAAACTTGTTATTGTTAAGCTATCCAAATTATACCAATGCAGCGCACCTCGTTGTCCATTGTGCAGTAAAAGAATGACAAAAAGCGGTTTTGGCAAAGGTTATAAATGCCTATATTGTAAATACACATCATCTTCGTTGCAACCCGAATGTAGAGAAATAATACGAATGATTGATAAAAGACTTTATTTACCTCCGCCATCAGAGCAAAAACACCTAATTAAGCCTCTTCAACGATACGGAAAAGAAAAATCATCGCATCCACATCTTAAACCAAAACCGCTAAGCGTGGTCTCCAAAATTATTGAACCCCGTTGGTTCCTGTAGAGAACACTATTATCCCACTAAACTCACAGACCCCTCAACTTCTTATAGAAATGTACAGCAAACATAACAAGGGTTTTATATTCAATTATAAAATAAACTTACTAAGTAAAATTTCAAGATATATCTATCATTAATTGGATGACCTTTATACAAACACTATTATAAATTCATATTATAAGATCTTAATCAAAAACTACAAAAGTTATAGGGGGGTCTAGAACTAAAGTAGCTATAACATTCAATTCGATATATAATGTTTCTAGAGAATATTACTAACCCCTGTGTTTCCTGTAGACAAGTTGTCATTGGAGCCCGCACCGCAATAACCCGTCTTCTGTCTTAGACAACATTAGGCTTAGCGGGTTCCCAGCCCTCATACGGACTTCACCGAGCTGGATCCTTACCCTCCAGAGGACGGCCGTTTCACTGCTTCCACAAACCTCATCAGCGGGTTCTGCTCCCTAGTTACCTAAGGAGCCTCGCCGCATCATCTTCATCGATTTGCGGACATGTCGTTTCTGTGCCGGAGCCCAGGGTATTACCCTGGCCCCTTGCAGGGCTCTGGATCCGTACAGAGGACGGTGTTTCCTCGGAGCACAGGCTCCGTAGTTGTCTGCGGAGCGGGCCCCACAGCCTAACTTAATCTATAGAACTAATAAACGCTGAACAAATTAACAAAGGAATAAGTCATGATTAGGGATCTTTTACCATAGTTATTCGTGGTAGCATCATCTATGGTTTGATTAGGATTCTTGAGATAAGCACCATTACCACGGTTAAGTATGTTAAGAGCAGTATTATATATGGTGGAAGTTTTATTTTTTCGTCTATTTCTTCGTAAAATCTTACTAGACCTACGTAACTTGCTACAGATGGTCCCTGGCGTTTTTTACGGCTTGACATATATCGAGATCCCTTATTTTTGATACTACTGTAGGGTTATTAAATCGTTTTTAACTTAGTATCTACCAATAAATTGTGTATGGAGAACCTGTGCTCAGAAAATATTTTGAAAATGTTTGAAGGATATGAGAAGATCGTAGAAGCCTTAGCTAGGAGAAGATTTGTTGTATTAACCTCTAAAAGGTTAATTGTGTACGTGTTTAAAGGCGTTAAACGAGATTACATTGTTTCACCTTGCAGATTTTGTACATGCGAGGATTTTATAATAAATTACCTCGGCAAAGCCCGTTCCGTTCCATGCTATCACGTTATCGGATTTGAAATCGCTGAAAGACAGGATAAGCTCGCTAAAATAGAATTAGATTATCCTACACTGTCTAAGGTAGTAGAGGAGATAGTTTTTGAAGGTATCTCTATAACGCTTAGAAAGTTATTAAGGTAGACCTAAATCTACTTATAAAGGCTGGTTAGAGCATCATGAAATGGAGAGGTAGGGTTTCCAACTACATACTCAGCTCAACCGAGAAAGGCGAAAAGCTCCACTTTGCGTTAATAGATCCCGAAAAAATTCAAAACACCAAAGATCTCAAGAATATGCTGAAGCTCGTTGTTGATGCAGGGACAGACGCTATTCTAATAGGGGGAAGCCTACAAGTCTATAGCGATGACGTTACAGCAGTGGCAAAGCTTATTGAAGAATTCGATAAACCTTCAATACTTTTCCCTGGCAGCATAGCAGGTATATCACCTTACGCAGACGCAGTTTTATTCATATCACTCCTAAACTCCGACAACATCTACTACGTTATAGGAGCCCAGGTAGCAGCTGCCCCAATAATAAGAAGATTTAAGCTTGAGGTTTTACCCACAGGCTACATAATAGTAGGCTCCTTCAATACATCGGTAAGTTTTATGGGTAGAGCTAGACCCATCCCCAGAAATAAACCAGTTATAGCAGCAGCGTATGCTTTAACAGCCAAATACATGGGCATGAAGTTCGTATACCTTGAAGCAGGTTCTGGTGCAAGAAAATGTGTACCACCTGAAGTAGTTTCATCAGTTAAAAAGGCTGTAGAAGACATGGCTGTTATTGTTGGAGGCGGCATCAAGGATTCCGAAAAAGCTTTGATGCTAGCAAATGCTGGGGCAGACATAATCGTTACAGGCACTATAGTTGAGAAGGACGTTAAAAGAGCATTAGAGATAATATCTAAGTTAAAACATAAATAACGAGAATCTAATACATTAAATAAATAAGTGTCATATAACAGCTACGTAACAGAGAAGGTAATAGCTCAGAAACCGGTACGTTAAAAATTGTGTGCTCTATTTTATGCCTAGTATTTTCTTGATGCTTACCGTGTAAGGTGCTCCAACAACGCCTTTCTCAGTAACTATAGCTGTTACGAGATCTGGTGGTACTATATCAAATGCTGGATTGAGCACAGGGACATCCTCTACTGTTATACTGATTTTTCCCAGAACTTTCCTCACCTCATTAGGATCCCTCTCCTCTATAATTACATTGTCTACAGGTGTATGAGGATCTATAGTCGATGTGGGTGCTGCTACATAAAATGGGATTTCATGTCTTTTAGCAGCTATAGCTATAGTATAAGTGCCTATTTTATTGAGTACATGACCATCAATTAATATTCTGTCAGCGCCAACTATAACTTTATTTACTAGCCCTCTATGCATTATGTATCCAACCATATTATCTGTTATAAGTGTTACAGGTATTCCTTCTTTCTTTAGCTCCCATACAGTTAGCCTAGCCCCTTGAAGTACAGGTCTAGTTTCCGTTGCAATAACATTTATCTTCTTCCCTTTATACCAAGCTACCCGTATTATAGCTAGAGCAGTGCCTAGGGCAACAGTAGCCAAAGCCCCTGCGTTGCAATGGGTAAGCACAGTATCTCCATCATCGATTAGTTTCTCTCCGAATTCACCTATACGTGTATTGATCTCAATATCTTGCTGGTAAATTTCGAGAGCTTTGTCGATGACCGCCTTCTTAAGCTCATCAACGTTAGCGTAGCTCTTATTAAGTACCTCCTCCATCTGCTTCAAAGCCCAGAACAGGTTGTACGCTGTAGGTCTAGTTCTACGTAATCGCTCTATAGCTTTAAACGCCAATGCTTTAACTTGATCTACGTCAGATGATGGAGCATTGTATACAGTTGTAGCAACGCCGAGAGCTGCTGCTACGCCTATAGCTGGGGCACCTCTGATTTCTAGATCTTCTATTGCTTTAGCTATTCTTTCATAGTTATCGCTCTCCTCATATGCTTCAACTCCCGGAAGAAGTTTTGTGTTAATCCACCTAATTTTTCCATCAACCCATTCCAAAGCCTTAATTTTAATAGGGTATAAGCTCATTTTCACACCCCATGTTAAACCTAAGTAGAAGTTTACGCTAAACACAGAATTAAATTCTTAATAACGCTATAACAGAAGAACGCATATTCATATTAAGAGATAAACTGAATACCTGCTTACAAGTCAACGATAAAGGTGTGCTATGATGAGCAACGCTATAGTTAAGTATATCAACGGAAAAGCTTACGCTATACACGTTCCGCAGAGTATTATCGAAAAATACGGATTAATAGAAGGAAAAGAGGTCCCTCTACCCATTCTATTCCACCTAGTTTACACATGTAAAGCTGAATTATATAACGAAAAAGGTGATAGGATGTCATTCGAAGATTTAGTTAAATCCGTAGAAGATGCTGATATCTTTTCAGCTTTTGTTGTTTTACACGATCTAACGAAAAGAGGTAAAAAAGTTAGTATTGGAGAAAATAACAATGAGCTTCTACTGATAGACGAGAAAACGAAGGTCTATGTACTCGACGAGGATTCTTACATATCTGCTGAAGATTTATACATGCTTGTAGACAAGGCTATTAAACAGGAGAACAGGTTAATTATAGCTGTAGTCGATGTTAATGGTGAGATTACGTACTACGAGGTAAATAAGATGGATTTCCCGAAGATTGAGAGAAGGTGAGATATATGCAGATATCCTACGAGCCTTTGCGAGGATTCAAGGATTATACTCCACCTGAGAGTGAAGCGCTTTCATGGATAATACAATCGTTCGTAGAAACTGTTAAAAAATTTAGTTATAGGGAGATTAAAACACCTACTATTGAGGGTTTCCGGCTGTTTGAGCTAAAGTCTGGCAAAGAAATAAGAGAATCAATGTTTGTATTCAAGGATAAAGCTGGAAGAGAGGTAGCGCTTAGACCTGAGATAACCCCTAGTATTATAAGGGTTTACTTAAGAGAGATGAAGCATTGGTCTAAACCGATAAGAGTTTACTATATTGGTAACGTATTCAGATACGATGAACCTCAGTTTGGTAGGTATAGAGAATTTACCCAAGCAGGTGTAGAAATCCTAGGAGCCGAGGGACTTCATTATGACGTAGAGCTTATAGAGATCTTAGAAGAGTTCTACGACTTAATAGGTCTAAAGAGTAGAAGATATAAAGTGAACAACATAGCTGTATTTAGGGAGTTAGCGAAGAGATCGGGAATAGATGGTGCTGAACTAGATAGATTCTTACATTACCTGGATAAAAGCTTGTACAGTAAAGCTGCAGAACTTCTAACGAGTAAAGGAGCCCATGAGGAATCTAGGATTGTAGAGGAACTAGCTTCTATAAAGTATCCTAGCGATAAGGTGAACGCTATGAAAGAGATTTTATCTAGGTTAAGCAAAGACTCTGAACTACTGTTAAAACATGTGCTAGTTTTAGAGAAGTACCTGGATATGGTTAGAGGTATAGGAGCAGATGTGGTAGTAGAACCCGCGTTTGCGAGGGGGATAGCGTATTATACTGATATAATATTCGAGGTGATGGTACCCGGATTTCCGGTAAGTATCGCTGGAGGTGGTAGATATAACGATTTAACACAAGTATACGGTGGTGAAAATCTTCCTACAACAGGGTTCGCTATAGGTGTTGAAAGGACTATGCTTGCTTTAGCTAGTAATATAAGTGAATTGCCAGTAAGTAGGATTGCAAGAGTTCTTTTTCTGCTACTCATAGATGAACCTCAAGTATATGCTAAGATGTATAGCTTGGTTAGGGAGCTTAGAAAGAACAACATCTATGTTCAATTCGAAGTAGCATCTTCAACTAAGTTAAGTAGATGGCTGGAGTACGCATCTAAGAACTCTGTAGATTACATCATAATCGTGGGGAAAAAAGAGTTAGAATCCAATGTAGCCTCTGTTAGAGATATGAAGAAATGGATTCAGAAAATCGTACCGCTCAATATACTTACCAAAGCTATTAATTCAGGTGAGTAAATTTGAGTTTAGAGAAAGTTAAAGATGTTAAACTTTGGAAGAACATGGATATAAACGACTTGGTAAAAGTGTACAAGGAGATACACGGATTTATGGCGGGGCACGTATATGAGGCTATACAAATTCTTAGAGAAATGAAAGAAAAATGCGATACCAAGTTCCTTAGCTTCACCGGTAACATAGTGGCTACAGGTGTTAGGGGTATTTTGGCGCAGTTGATAGAGAATAACGTATTTAATGTTGTTATAACCACATGTGGTGCTGTAGATCATGATATAGCTAAGAGTTTTGGCGGCGCCTACCTTAAGGGTTTTTTCGATGTAGATGATGTTGAGCTTCACCGTAAAAGCATTCATAGGCTAGGAAATGTGTTTATACCTGTGGAGAGCTACGGATATATAATAGAGAAAGCTGTTAGAAGCACCCTAAGCGAGCTTGTAGCAAACGATCCTACCAGGGTATGGAGTATAAAGGAGTTATTACATGAAATAGGTAAAAGGATAGAAGACGAATATTCTATACTTAGAGCAGCTTATAAAGCTAACACACCTATATACGTACCTGGCTTCCTAGACGGTGCCTTCGGTACAGCATTGCTAATGTTTAAGCAGTTCAATAAATTTAATGTAGATGTCTTTATTGACGAAAAAGAGCTAGCAGATATTGTCTTTAAATCAGGGTGCTTAGGTGCACTTATAATTGGGGGTGGTATAAGCAAACATCATACGCTTTGGTGGTCCCAGTTCAAGGAGGGGTTAGAATATGTAGTTTATATAACTACAGCTGTGGAGTGGGATGGCTCGCTTAGTGGTGCAAGACCTCACGAAGCTATAACTTGGGGTAAGGTAAAAGAAGGGTCAAAAAAAGCGGTTGTGTATGCTGATGCAACAATAGTGTTACCAATAATAGCGTACAGCATTATGTTCTAGGCAACTGTTATGGGCTTATTGGTGTAGTTATTTAAAGGGATCCTTATTTACGCTAGGCTTATAAGCAACCCATAATCTAAGGTAACACTGTTTATAGGATCTGTGAAAGATTAGTTACTACATTCGGGTAAATAACTAAGTAACAGCTGTTGATGGAGTGTCAAGATGAGCGCAACTACCCCAGAGAAGTTTAAAAGTATAAGCCCCGCGGAGTTCTTTTATCGAAACAAAGAAATAGCAGGTTTCTCAAACCCTGCAAGAGCATTGTATCAATCAGTAAGAGAGCTTGTAGAAAATGCCCTTGACGCTACAGACGGGCATGGGATTATTCCCAACATAGAGGTTTCTATAGATAAACATGTGGAAAAACCTTTTGTGTATAGGATAACAGTAAAAGACAATGGTATAGGTATACCTGGGGAATACATACCTGAGGCATTCGGTAGGGTTCTCTTTAGCTCTAAGTACGTACTACGTCAATCTAGGGGTCTTTTTGGATTAGGAGCAAAAATGATTGTGCTCTACGGGCAAATTACTGTAGGTGAACCAGCGGAAATCGTATCAGCTACTGTAGGGTCCAAGAAGGTGTATATGTATAAGGTAGCCATAGATATAAAGGAGAACAAGCCTATTATCGTGCACAAAGCTGTAAGCCCTAATAGTACGAATTGGCATGGAACAATAGTTAGGATATCTATTGAAGGTGATTGGGGTAGAGCTAAGCAAAAGGTAATCGATTACATAAGAAGAACAGCAATAGTAACTCCCTATGCCGATATAACCTTCAAATCACCTGAAGGGGAAATATACGTATACCCGAGGGTTATAGATAAGGTTCCCCCGCCTCCTAAGGAGACAAAACCCCATCCACACGGAGTAGACATAGAGATGCTGAAAGCCATGATATCGGAAACGAAGGCGAGTAACCTTATAGAGTTCTTAGCTACAGAGTTTCAGGGAGTAGGAGAAATTACGGCATATAGATTTCTCCAGCTCTACGGTTTCAATTTAGATACAAATGCTAAAGATCTCACATCTGAAGATATTGAGAAACTGGTTAAGGCGTTAAGAGAATTCAACGAGTTTAGAAAGCCAAGAGCAGATCATCTTTCGCCTATAGGAGCTGAGCTGATAAAGATAGGTCTTAAGCAGATACTTAAACCAGAATTTGTTGACGCTATAACTAGGAAACCTGTTGTTTATGAAGGTCATGCACTAATAGTTGAGGTAGGTATTGGATACGGAGGAGCGATACAGCCTTCTGAACAACCTTTACTCCTTAGGTATGCTAATAAAATTCCGCTACTATACGATGAAAAAAGCGATGTTTCTTGGAAGGTTATATCAGAGGGCATAGATTGGAAGTACTACGAAATAGAATTTCCAACACCTATAGCTATACTAGTTCACGTGTGTGGAACTAAGATACCGTACAAAGGTGTTGGGAAAGAGAGTATAGCCGACGTACCTGTACTTGAACATGAAATAGAGGAAGGTATAAGGTATATAGCTAGATCCCTAAAGCAGTACTTGGTAAAGAAGCAGAGGGAAGAGGAGGCTATGAGGAAGGCGTATTCGATATTGAAGTACATACCAGAGATAGCTTCAGCACTAGCAATTTTCGCCCCATCTAATCCAGAGAAAATCGATGTAAATATACTTGAAGATAAGCTTTTCGATATGGTTAAAGCTAAGTACGTAGAAGTGCTCAAATCTATATCATCGATAAGGAACATTGTTATATCTACCGAGTAATCGCAGGTGTAAAACTGTGGTAGAGGCAGTATTTACGTCTAAGGTGGACCAAAAAGTTAGAACATCGGCAGCCGATAAGTTGAAGGAGAGGTTCTTTGAGCTTTTAAAAGCCGTGTTAAGCAACGAAGAGCCCCGAATGATTATACCGAAGAGAACGTTATCCAATACTATATATGATAAGGAAAGGAAGCTACTACTTTTAGGATCTGAAGTTTTCGAAAGAAGATTTCTGGATGTTCGTGAATCTAGGAAGTTTATGCAGACGCTTCTCCTAGGTAAGATTATATACGAAGCGCTTAGAAACAACGAGTATCCAACAATAAGAGATCTCTACTATAGGGGTAAGCACACAATTCGTTATAGAACATATAAAGGCACTATCGCAGAAGAGAACACATGGGATGAACAGAAAGAAAGCGATGCAGTTCTCAGAGATATAGAGGTTTACGTTGGCCTTCTTAGGGAAGATATGCTCATTCTAAGCAAAGAGAAAGGAAAGGTTGTAGGAGATATGAGGATAAGATCTGGGGATGACGTTATAGACTTAAGCAAGATGGGTCACGGTGCGTACGCTATAGAGCCTACACCCGACCTTATAGAGTTCCTTGATGTAAACGCAGAGCTGGTTTTAGTTGTGGAGAAGGACGCAGTATTTCAGCAACTACATAGAGCAGGTTTTTGGAGAAAATACAAAGCTATACTAATTACAAGCGCAGGTCAACCAGATAGAGCTACAAGAAGATTCTTGCGCAGATTAAGTGAGGAGCTAAAACTTCCTGTTTACATAATAACGGATGCGGATCCCTATGGATGGTACATATACAGTGTATTCAAGATAGGCTCTATTACTCTATCCTATGAATCCGAAAGATTAGCAACACCTACGGCTAAGTTTCTAGGTGTTAGTATGACAGACATCTTTGGAGATAAAAGCAAGAAACCCTACTTGAGTGAAGCTGAACGCAAGAATTTTATAATCAAGGCAAAGAAAACAGACTTAAAAAGAGCCCAAGAACTATTAAATTACGAATGGTTCAAATCAGAGAGGTGGATTAAAGAGATAAACATATTCCTAGAGAAACATAGTAAGCTAGAAATAGAGGCATTAACAGGCAAGGGACTTTACTTCCTCATGGATACATACATACCAACAAAAATACAGACCAGCGACTTCATAGACTAAAACGCTAACGTGTAAAAAGATTTTAAATTTGCAGTAAAGTTAGCATTATATGAATGCCGCCGTAGCTCAGCTGGGAGAGCGCCCGGCTGAAGAAGGTTTGAAGAAGCTGGGTCGTCAGATACCGGGAAGTCGGGGGTTCAAGTCCCCCCGGCGGCACCACATCAAAACATGAGCCGGGGTGGCCGAGAGGTCTAAGGCGGCGGGCTGCAGTGGTTTCCGACTTCCGCCCACCGAAGAGACCCGTTAATCCCCGGGTTCGAATCCCGGCCCCGGCTCCATTTTCACTTTGATCTTCTCGAACCAAGGATAGTATAATTAATGCATAGAACTGCGAAGAAGCAGATAAACTTAAATCCTTGATTACATTATTTGCGTAATAAATACTGTGGGCCCGTCGTCTAGCCTGGTAGGACGCCGCCCTTACGAGGCGGAGGTCCGGGGTTCAAATCCCCGCGGGCCCACTATTACCGGTTTGCATGGATGTTTTTGGTATTTTAGGTGTTTAGAAATGCAATATGATAAAGATCTATAGATTTATTATGATTTTAAAATTAATAGAATATAATATATTATATTGTTTCTAGGTTTATTTAATGTTATAGTCTATAGATCTGTAGATATGTATATAATTGTGTTTACATCAATTTAATGCTTTTTAATCTATCTACTATATGGTGTTTATCTTCTTCATAAAAATTGAGCAGCTTCTCAATCAATGATTTATCTATACTTAATGTACCTTCTTCAACCATATACTTTAACATTGATAGCTCAGCTATATCCTTACCTGAACCTCTACGTGCTTTAAATATCATCCAACATTCTGGTGCTACGTAGTATATATTGGTATTATATGCATCGATATTTTTCTTGCATAGATCTAATGCTTCAACAGGTATATAGAAATCCATAATATTTTCGTAAAGCTCTATAGTTATTTCAACATCATCAACGTTTATTGTGATAGATGGGGTACCAAGATCCGTTGTACCTGTTGACCATCCTTGCATGTATGCTATTTGCCTGATCTTGGCTTCTTCAAGTAGTGGACTTAGCGATGTTACAAATAAATCTATATCTCCTTCGCCTGGTCTTTCTAGTGCTATATCAATACATGTGCTTCCAATTATTATACCATCTATGTTAAATGCCCTTAGTTGTGCTAAAGCTTTAGCTATATGCTTAAGCGTATACGTTTCTAGGCACCTAACCCTTTTTTACAGGTAAAGCCTTCTTCTTAGGCCTTAGATTATTGCTCTTACACCTTCTACACCTAGTAGCTGTAGGCGGATTTAATGCTCCACAGTCTCTACATACCTTTTTATTAAGTAGACGTTTTTCCACAATTTTTATTAGCTCAGGGTCCGCTAAGGGCATGATTCACTACACCTCTATGTAGCATTATCGCAACTTCTATGTCAGTATTAGAGGACTTAAATTTATAAGCTGAACGTCTAGAAAGGCTTTGTCGAGAGTTGAATCAAATATTTAGTAAGTCGAGGAAATTGCTAGAGGGATTGTAGAAGAATGAGAATACCATTGGATGTTATATGTGTTAGAAGCGGTGTGCTATGTCCGAGATGTAGAAGAGTAGTAGAAGGTGGAGAACATTCAGAAATAGAAGTTGACATTATGCGGTATCTTTTGGAGCTTGAGAACGATAGCAATTTTAAATTCCTTAAAAGCGCCAGTTACATTAAAAGCTATAAAGTTGATTCTGTGATTATAATAGTACTAGATATACCTGAAGTAGTTTCAAGGCTTAACATAATTAGGCTGGCTAAAGCACTAGAAGAAAAACTAGGGTTAAAGATAAGAATTGTACAAAAAACATCGGATCCCAAGTCGTTTATACTGCAGCTTATATCACCCGCTCGTATACAAGGAATAGATAGCGTATGGACCCCTGATGGCTCTGTACAGCACATTGTTAGAATACCTAAATCAGATGCAAAGTTACTACCTCTAAGGGTGGATATATTAGAGAATCTACTAAGCTCTATATATAATGAAGTATATAGAATTAAAATCAGTTACTGACTAAAGCAAATTACGTTAGCTTCTAGATCGCTTAAACCATTGATCGAGGGATGCAGGGGCACTTCTTACATACTCTCGATACGCCTTCTCGAACCGTTTTAAAGCATTCTCTACTCTATCAAATGAGAAGTCATGCTCTTTCACCAGTATCTGTACTATAGCATTTTTATCAGGCTCTCTCCATTCAAGCCTATCTACGTCTATCACAGGAGGCTTTAAGAAGTATTCCCTTATCTTAATAGGATCCTCAGGGAATTTTATGTTTGGCAAAACACGGAGTATCTTCTCGAGAGATCCATGGGTTTTTATTAGCTGTAAAGCAGTTCTAGGACCGATGCCTTCTGCGCCATCGGGATTATAATCTGTGCCTATAAGAATTGCTACATCTATTAATTGATCTAACGTTATTCCCAAGGCTTTAAGCAATTTATCCAATTCTATTAACTCTGGTTTTACGTCAACATAGACATCTTTTCCAGGAAGTTTTCTCTTCCCAGTTATAGCTAAATTTCGTACAAGTCTTGGAGCACCGAATAAGAGAGAATCATAATCTTGGCTACCGGTAGCCCATGAAGCTCCTCTCTTCGTTAGGTAAGCAGCTTGCGCTTCACCTTCGCTTAATGCCTGTACATAGGGGATACCCATAGAGTCAAGCAATCTCTTAGCATCTTTAACCATAGACTCTGTAAGATGTATTGCTTGTACGGCATATTTAGCTGCCTCATGAATTACTCCCTCGCTATACGCTTTAGCAGCCATTTCAGCAGCTTTTTCTTTCCTTACGCGTCTTTTCTCTAATTCTTGTCTTTTGATCTCAGGTGGTTTGCCATCAAATACATAGATAGGTTTTATGCCATTCTCTACAAGGTTTATGGTCCTATAAAACAGCCCGCTTAAATGGCTCGTTACATTACCTTTACCGTCCATAAGTGGAGTTCCATCGGGTTGCCTTATTGCGGCTAGAAATTGGTATAAGGCGTTGTAGGCGTCCAGAGCAATAGCTTTTCGGGCAAGGATCCTCAGATCATCTATATCTTGGCGGCAACCTGGGGCAATTAAATCCTTTAGATTAACCCCCATTAATATTCGCCGTAATAATATTCCTCTGTAGAGGTTCTAATGATACTTTTTGTTAAGTACCTAAAATTTTTTAAGTATGATTATGTAATCTTTGCCCTCATATACTGTTATAACACCTTCTATCTCAAGTTGCATTAAAAGTGATAATAATTGGTTGTAAGAGATGTTGAATTCTTTAGATAATAGTTCGTATAACTCTTTATCTGTGGCTTTCACTTTACTTTTGAGGTATTCGACGATTTTAAATGCTATTTTTCTCTTTATGAACACTTTGCGTATACCTTATGTGCTTAACCTTGTAAGATAGATAACATCAACGTTATCTATAACTTCAACGCTTTTTATAGTTTCTTCAACTATATCTGTACCTCCTTCTTGTTCCTCGGGCATGATTATATATAGATCTAGAGCCTTGTAACCAAAGGCTATTTCGGAGGCTTCCCATTTCATTAATGTAAAGCCTTTTTCTTTAAGCTTCGTATCTATTTCAGCTACTAAATCATCAAATTTTTCGAGGAGTTCCTTGGGATAAGCCCTTATAACAACTAAAACAACCGCTGGCATGGATTGAACACCTCAAGGGCCTTCAAATCCACAATTTGGACATTTATAGGGAACACTCGAAGCTCTACATCTTTGACAACGCCATATCACCACTATGCCACAATTTGGACACTTAAAGCTGGTTGCTTTTTCATAAGGTGTTATTGTTTTTTTACAGCATGTACAGATCTTTATAGGTGCTGCTTCATGGACTACTGGTAAAGCTGTTGCACTCATTAGTAGTGTCACCTTCCCATTTATGTGGGGAGCGAGAATATAAGCTTGATAGTGTGTAACTCGCCAATTATTAACGGGTTTGGTATGGAAAGAGAATACAAACAAATAATAGTTGTTAGAACTGATATAAAGATGAGTAAGGGCAAGCTAGCAGTTCAAGTAGCGCATGCAGCTGTAGAGGCTGTTATGAAATGCCTTGAAATAACCACATGTAGAGAAAATGTATTTATTTGGAGAACCCAAGGTCAGAAGAAAATAGTTGTTAAGGTTAGATCTCTAGATGAAATGCTTAAGATTAAGAAGAATGCAGAAGAAGTAGGCTTAATAGCAACATTAATAGCTGATGCAGGTCTAACAGAGCTTCCTCCAGGAACTATAACAGCTTTGGGCCTTGGACCTGCACCATCAGACCTAATAGATAGGGTTACAGGGTCGTTACCATTATTGTAAGCAGTGATTACTATGGATGTGAGGTCCATCTTAACAGAGGAGATCTTAGATATAGCGCTCGGCATACACGTATACACGTATCCTAAAATAGACGAGAAAACTATTGATGCCCGTATACCAAGACCCCACGGTTTTCGTGTCTATGAAATAGTCAATGAGATTGATCTAGAGAGTATAGATTTAGACCGCCCCGGAGAATTTGATTTAGACTGCCGTGGTAATGATAATAGATATGTATACGTAGTCGAGAAGATGAACTGCGATAGCCATGCACTTTGTAAATTAATGCAAAAAATCTTAAGATGTAAATCCTGTGAAATACTGGGCCTTAAAGAGGCTGAGGCTATATCCCGTCAAGCAGTCATATTAAGAGGATGCTCTAAACTAATTAAAATAATGAGGCTACAATACGGTAAGAGGTATATCAAGGCTATTTTATGGCAGTGTGCCCCAAATCTCGTATTACATAATGGTAATAAATTCCGTATAAGGATAATTACTAAAGATCTAAATACAGTTAGAGAAAGGTTAAGGTTCGTTCATGATTATGGGTATATCTTCCTTAACTTTTTCGGATACCAGCGATTTGGAACCCGAAGACCTGTAACGCATTTTCTTGGTAAACTAATCATAAAGAACGAATTAGACTCATTTATGGATACCCTATGTAATTCTAGAATTCATAGATTGATAAAAAAAGCGCCCGAGAAAATAGTGTGTAAAAATTGGCTTAATCATGGAAATGCTTTAAAATTAGTAAAACGTATTCCTAAGGATTACATATTGTTGTACATAAATGCGTACCAAGCATACCTGTTCAATTCAATGCTTTCAAAATTATGGCTAAAACTACTTGAGATTTACAGATTTGAGGACGCTATTAAGATAATGATTAGTGAGTACACGTACTTGCCTATTGTTGGAACTAAATACTATGTTCATCAGAGGCTTGTAAAAGAGGTATTGGACGAAATCCTAAGTGTAGAAGGTATAAATCCTAGCCATTTCTATGTTAAGACCCTAGCCATAGAAGTTAAAGGAGATATGAGGCAGGCGTTAGCCCAAGCACAGAACGTTAAAACTTATTTTAGTTGCAAAGATATAGAGCTGTCTTTCACCCTAGATAGAGGATGTTATGCAACATCTTTTATTCGTGAATTGCTAAGAACTGATCCACTAAATTATACATAACTGTATCTATGGCGCTAATCTCTTTTTATCTCTTGGGAATAGCGTTACCTCCTTTACGTTATTTTTACCTGTCAATGGCAATAATAGCCTAGCCAGCCCCAATCCCCATCCAGCATGAGGTGGTACACCGTAGTCGAACCACTTTATGAAGTAATGAAAGCTCTCTTCATTAAGTCCTCTATTCCTTATTGATGTTATAAGCATCTCCTTATCGTGAATTCTCGTACTACCCGAAGCTAGCTCTAGGTACTGCCACACCAAGTCAAAACTTTCACTAATTTCAGGGTCATCGTCTTTTGGTTTTGTGTAGAACGCTCTAGTTCTTGTTGGGAACTCCACTATAAAGTAAAACGAGGTCTCTATTTCTGAGGATAGTACTCTAAGCTCAGGTGTACCAATGTCATCGCCGAACTTAAGCTCTATATTCTTCCTTCTTAAGATATCAAGGGCTTCCAAATAAGTTATTCTTGGTATTGGAAAAGAGATCTCGGGTAATTGACTACCTAGGATCCTTAAGTCTTCTTCATTTTCTCTTTTAATGGCTTTAATTATAGCTTGTAGAACCCCTTCAAGTATGTTCATAACGTCTTTATAGTCCATGAACGCAGCCTCTATATCAATGCTTATGAACTCGGATAGGTGGTAGGGGGTATCACTTTCCTCTGCTCTCCAAGCAGGGCCTATCTCAAATACGCGCTCGAAGGATGCAGCTAGTAGTTCTTTGTACAGTTGTGGGCTTTGAGCAAGGAACGCTTCTCGACCAAAGTATATTACGGGGAATAAGTTAGCACCACCTTCGGTTGCTGTAGCTATAATCTTTGGGGTAAAGACCTCTATGAAACCTTTAGATAATAGTACTTCCCGTATTGTTTTTATAACAGTATTCGTTATCCTTGTTATAGCTCTAGATTCTATTCTCCTAAGATCTAGAACACGCTCCCTAAGTCTAGTATCTATATCTGCTTTAACCTTGCCGCTTACATCTAATGGTAAAGGTGTTTTTGCTTTACTTATTATACGAATTTCTGTTGGTATAACCTCTACTCCTCTAGGAGCACGAGGATCTTCTTTAACAAGGCCCTTAACTTGGATAACGCTTTCATAGGTTAGTTCATCAATTAACGTTATTAATTCGTTGGGGACAACACCTTTGGAAAGGGTTACCTGTACTAAACCGCTACCATCTCTGAGGATGATGAACTTCTTTCCGCCTAAGTCCCTTACTTGGTGAACCCATCCAGCTAAAATAACCTCTTTTCCAGCGGTATCTTTCGTTACTTCAATGCATTGATGTGTTTTATACTTTGTTTGCATAAGTAGCACACCCCTTTAAGCATTGCGTTGGGTTCAAGGTGCCTAATATACTTTTCAGCTAGCTGATATATATGTGATCTGATGTGAAGCCAAAGTTATAACTTTACATCATTATAGTACATGCTATCTACGTGAGTTTCGGTAGCAACTTCGGGGTTGACATACTTTAAGCTTAAATTTACGTTTACCGAATAAATGATGCTATATGGCGGAAATCATATGTTCGTTGATAGCTTACGCGGTAAAGATTTCATATCTATTCTGGATTGCACGAAGGAAGAAATAGAGCACCTGGTAAATCTCGCGTTTGAGTTAAAAAATAGATATTATCAAGGAGAAAAAGTTATACCGGTGTTATCAGGGAAGATATTGGCATTGATATTCGAGAAGCCTAGCACACGTACACGTGTAAGCTTGCAGGTTGCTATGAACCAGCTTGGGGGAAATTCTCTTTATCTATCTTCTCAAGAACTTCAGCTAGCAAGAGGTGAACCAATAAAGGATACAGCAAGGGTTCTAGATAGATATGTAGATGGTATTGCTGCTAGAGTTTACAGGCACTCTACTTTAATCGAGCTTGCTAATTATTCTAAGAACCCAGTTATAAACGCTCTAAGCGATTTCGAGCATCCTTTGCAGGCGCTTGCAGATATAATGACCATAGTTGAGGTTAAAAGAAATTTGAAACAGCTTAAGATAGCGTTTGTAGGGGATGGCGGCGATAACGTATTGCATAGTCTTATGTTAGCTATAGCAATGTTAGGAGGAAAACTCTACATTGCTACACCCCAAGGCTACGATCCTAATGCATTTATACTAAAGATTGTCAAGGAACTTGTAGTGCATAGTGATGGGGAAATAGTTATTGTCAGAGACCCTGTTGAAGCGGTTAAAGATTCTGACGTCGTGTATACAGATGTTTGGATTAGCATGGGTCAGGAAGTAGAAAAGGAGAAAAGATTAAGAGATTTTAAACAGTATCAAGTTAATGCAGAACTTGTTAAATATGCCAAGAAAGATTATATATTTATGCACTGCTTACCTGCACATAGAGATGAGGAGGTTACTGACGATGTTATCGAATCGCCTAACTCTGTAGTCTGGCTTCAAGCTGAGAATAGGTTACATACAGCAAAAGCCGTTCTAGCATCAATACTAAGATGAGGATTTAGATCTCCTACGAGTTCTGCGTTTCTTCTTTTTCTTTTTGCTACCCCTGCTTTTCTTCTTTTTTACGGTGTTTTTCGTAGTTGTGGTAGATGATGGTACCCGCGGTATACTATCAAGTCTTAAAAATACTATACCTCTATCAGTCTCCAGCACCAGAGCATCTGCTTTCGATGGATCTATAACGTTTATGGGACTGAAGAATATGTATAGCTCATCATTTGATAGATCTTGAAGTATATTAGCTAGGGCGCTTTTTTCCTGATCTAACGATGTATATACGTTTTCTCCGTCTTGGTTCGTTGATGTATTTAGTTTCGATACAGATGATTTAAGGTTTTGAATCATGTATATACGTCTAATGCGTGAGATATAAGGTGAATCAATAAAGTACTTAAGCTTGTCAGACGAAAGTAGTGCTTCAACTATTGTATTGTTAACTTTTATTACAGCCCTAGCTACAGGGTAACCTCTGGAAAACGAGATTTTAGAAAGCCACGCAATAAAAAAATCCTCGTTATCTTGAAAGCTATTTAAAACTTCTTTGCTTTCATAAAACGTTTCTAAGGACACCTTTCTGTATAGCGTGATAGTGGCAATATCATCTAAGCGTATTTCATGCGGGATATAAAACTCAACTTCTATTTCTTGCACCTCGTTATTGTTCATTTCTTATACCCTATTTTTCTTAAGAATTCATGACGTTCTCTCTTATCTTCTTCTCCCTCAACCCCTAGAGGAGTATATCCGTCAACAACCCCGATGATACTTCTACCCTGGTTTGTAATTGCTATTATTACTTGGAGGGGGTTCCCAGTAGTAGCGTATATTTGTACAACTTCTTGTACATGTTTCAATCTATTTAATACATTTATAGGCCAGGCATTTTTTATGTATAACACAAATGTATGGCCTGCACCAATTTTCTTAGCTACTTCTATAGCTAATTTCGTCAACTCTTCATCATTGCCTTCGTATCTTATTAATCTTTTACCACTAGCTTCATTAAACGCTAAACCGAATTTAATTCCAGGTACGCTAGTAACAAGTGCCTCATAGAGATCTTCGGTAGTCTTTATGAAGTGACTGTGACCTATAATTACGTTGCATCCTTGTGGTATTGGTACATCAATGACCTCGAAAGATATTTGAGTCATGGTTTTATCCCATCAGCTATTAAATCTATTGTAGCGAGTTTATATACATTAGATGCTATTCTAGGAGAGGTATTCAAATGATGCTTATATAGTTGTGGTTCGTGTTCTGATATTTAGCTATAGGTGTAGGTGGCGATAATGAATTCGCAAATATGTATAGACTTAGCATCTAGGTGTATTTCTGTTACCGTTTTCGATTATGAAGGAAAGAAGGTAAAGGAATTCAATTGCTGCAATATTGAGTCTGTAGAGCTCTCAGGTTTAGTGAGATTAACATTTAACGAGCGTATAATAAAGGATATTATGTGTTTAGTACTAGAATCATTAAGCATCGAATTTGAGCTCAAAGGTTCTACGCTTAAAATTAAGACAAGCTAGCTCCTAATTAATTGCTTTGCAAATGTTTAACATAGTAACAAGCTTATACATTCCGCAGAACATAATACTAATTTAGTGCAATATACTAAGCTAGGTAAACTTAAATGTCTGATGACGATGTTGTGCGAAAGCTGGGCCTTCATATCGATAAAAAGCTATATGAAATAATACAAGGATTAAGTGAAGAAGAAAGGAAAGTTCTAAGGTATTTCATACAGAATATCTCTGTTGGGAGTATAATAGCGTTAAGAGAGCTAAAAGCCTTGTATAAAGTTCAAGATCCTAAGACCATTATTAGAAATCTTATAGACAAAGGATTGCTTGAACAAGGTTTTGGATGTTATAATCTTGCTAAATCATTGCGAGAAGCGATATTCAAGTTAATTCAAGGTCATATTTAACTACATTAATGTTCCACATATTTATAATAGTCCTTTAAGCTCGTGAAAGAGCCATAATTATATTACTCAATTTATCCATAACACACATGTCGATACATTCTCCATAGCAATCTCCCTTTACTACTCCGTTTCCGTCTCTACAATTAACGTTACATTCTCTTTCACAACTAAGAGTATTAGGCTCTAAAATTGTGTAATTATTTAACTTACGAACAATGAAAAAATGGATGATTCCAGCGGTTCTTAAATTATCTAAGAGTTCCTTATGTTCATCGCTAATTATTGCAAATCCATACGATTTGAGAGATTCAAGTACCCCATCGAATTTACCCATCCATAACACCGTACAAATTGTTCGGAGTAGTATTTTGTGTAAAGTCTTGTTATAGTTATCCCTTTAAAGATTAAGGATGCTATGCCAGTATAATAGTGATTGCGCATCAACGAAGAAATCATGATTTATAAACCCCCGGCATATTGAGGTACATGAACGAGTAGTAGGTTTATATAGGGTTTATTAATTCTGTCAATGGATTAATAACAGAAATGTTTATAAATACTATTTGTGTAAACACTACTGACCCCAAATGGTAGCGGCATCAACGCAAAAGAGGATATTAGTTTATGGTAAACATGTAGTTGGAAACATGTATGAGTGTGAACAAGGTAAACTTATGGATGTAACTTTCTTGGTAAACATAGTGAAGGAAGCCGCTACCATTGGTAATATGGTATTACTAGAGGTGAAATCATGGAAAATAGGATTAGGCGTTACTGTTTTTGGCATAGTTCTAGAAAGCCACATTTCTATTCATACTTGGCCCGAATACTCTTTCGCTACAGCTGATGTATATACGTGTGGTAGTCATACCGATCCAGAGAAAGCATTCAATTTTATAGCAGAAAAACTAGGAGCAAAACGAACTGAGAAGCGCGTTTTCCTAAGAAACTACGAAATAGAGATTTAATTAAAACAGATTTAGCTTTAATCAGTTAATTTACTAGTCTATTAGAATAAATAATGTGGAAGATGTATAGAAGGAACTAAATTGACCTCCACTATTATAAACTGAAGATATACTAAGAGGTTAAAAACGCTTTAATTACCTCCTTATTCTAAGTCAAATAGCTTTAGTACTTATGCTAAAACAGAAGTGTCCCAGTTGGTGTTAGTTTATGGAAAATCAAAATAATGTTAAAATACTATTGATTTCCGCATCACCTAGAAAGTACGGTGCGGTAAACTTTGTAAGGGAATTTGTAGTTAAATTGTGTAAAGATATAGAGAAAGTAGATGTAATAGCTATCGACGTATACGATTTCAATATAATGCCTTGTATCGGTTGCGTATCAGATGACGTTAAGTTATGCAAGCTTCCTTGCGTTATAGACGACGACATGAAGAAGTTATACGAATACGTCATCAACAGTGATGCAATAATCTTTGCCACACCAATATATTGGTATAATATCCCAGGACCTTTGAAAAACTTCATAGATAGGTTGACGATACTGGAGAACGCTATATTTACAGAAGGTAGAAGCAAGATGGAGGGAAAGGTGGCAGGATTCATAGCCGTCGGAAATGATGCTGGAGCTATAGCTGTAATACAGAACTTAATGGCTGTAATGAACAGTTTTGGTGCTATAATACCGCCATGGGCTCTAGCTTATCACGAATCTGAGGATGAGCCTATTAACAATGAGAAATTCTTACTTGATATAGCGAATGTAGTGAGGTGTGCTACTCTTATGGTGAAGCTAGTTAAAGAGGGTAAAGAGGTTAAATACTGGTATAGAGCCGATGAGGAGTATACAGCTCTTATAACGTCTATAGCTAGAGAAGTTTATAAGAAGCTAGAGGACTCGTTATATCTTAACAGCTAATGCTACGTCGATTTCTGTTGAGGTTCTTGTTTTTGTTGAACAATTTTAGCGGGTTTAGTCTTTTTTACATTAATAAGCATAGACACTTTTTCTGCAAATTTCCTCAAATTCTCGACGTTATGTTGATGTATACTACGTCTTCTGAAATCTAGAGGTATATTAAATTGTCTTGCTAACTGCACAGTTAGACCTGCTTGTTTTATTTCACCTGTACTAAATCCTCTACCAACTCTAGGAGATGCTGCAACTCCTCGTCCCTTAGTTATTTTAGGTGGTTTTATCATAGGAGGTGGGATTTCAATTATGATAATGTCTTCGTTCTCCATAGTTACACCAACCTCAGGTTTTACCTCGGTTTAGCTTATAAATAATTTACAATATTGCTTAAAATTTTAATGGTACATCGTGCTCAAATAATTTATGAGCTTTAGACCAGATAATTCGTAAGTTTATACCATCTGTTTTGCCTCCGAATTGTTTAGCTATGTTATCCAGGTTTATTTCGACGGTTACATCGTTATTTGGTTCAAGAGGTATTAAAGGCATTCTTCGTAAAGGTATTCCATAGCGTAGTATCAAGAGATTAAGGCTATCGCAAGAGCTATTACCAATGTTTTTAAGCTTAATCTTTATCGATGTATGGTGGGTATTTAGTTCTTCAATGGTTATGTATGGATATTCTACATATCTTAGAGCTATACATGAGAAGAGATATCTCGTATTATGTAGTGGATTAGTGTGTAGATGTATTGCACCTGAATAAGCTTTTCCAAAGGTTGTTTCGATAACGTTGTACCCTTTTAATATGTCAAACCTCTTTGTAAGATTGTTTTCTGTTTTTATCTCTAACCAGCTAGGTGAAGGAGCTATTAGTCCTAGGCTTAAGTGTGTCTCATTGGCTTCAAATGTTGGGTTTAAACTATAGTACTTTATTATACCTTCATTTATTGTATTAGGTTCTATTTCGCATGCAATACATGTATGAAAACCTTTGTATCGCATCACAGTTAACAACGTTGCACCGTCAAGACTTAAGTAGCCTCTAGCTGAACAGGCAATTTTTATAGATGCATCGTTTTTAATCATAACCTTAGATACGTCGTATACGAATACTGTTTGTGTATAATTTTCGTTTATAGGTTTCTCTATATGCGGTCTTAACTCACGTGTTAATATTACATCATTGAATGAGATCTTCCATTTTATAACATCTATATTACTTGATCTCGTAAAGATAAGCACCAGGTATGCTGCTATCACATCTGTTGTAGGTAAAGATATCCTGGACTCAACACTCATTCTATCTTTATTACCATTACACAGAATTTTATCTTCAATTAAATTATATAAATGAAGCACCGCGTTTGTATATTCGTTTGTTATAGTCACAGCCATATACATCACTACGTGAAACAATTCACTAACTTACGCATGATTTAGTTTTGTATTCCTAGTACTTAAGGTTATAATACGCTTAGACTAGGCATTCCCATCTTTTTTATCTGTATTTGTAGCAATCATGAAATTCTGACCATGCTTAACAAGCTCAATAAGTTCGCAGAATTTACATATTTCTCTATTGGGTGATGTTGGTTCACCGCATAATTTGCATAAAGGTAAAGATATTTTTTGTATGTTGATTATGTGTTCTACCAAATTATCTAGGAATTCCAAAAGATTTAACTGGGCTCCTGGATTAAGCTTCTCCACCTCGTTTAACATTTCACGTACTTTAACTCTAAGCGTAGGCCTTGTCTCTATGTAGGGACATTCGAATTCTTGGAACGGATATCTAAGTAAGTATGCATAGAAGCTTGTTTCGTACTCGTATAAGCTACGCATAGGTTTAATTCTCTTAATCAACTTAGGGCTATGGGTTCTACTTAGCGGATGCAACTGGATAAGCCTTATTATGTCTCCTCGAAGAATATTTATGACGTAGGTCTGAACTTCATCATCTAGATTATGTCCCGTAGCAACTTTTGTTGCCCCCAACTCACGTGCATATATATTCAGGATTCTTCTACGTGCAATACCGCAATATGTACAAGCAGAGATTGGTAGGTTTATATTTTTGTTATGTATAGCATCGAGGTAGCGTTCCATAAAATCGTCTACGCTGTATCCAAGAGCCTCTTTCATTGAAACATAAATGCAGTCTATTCTGAGACTTGAACATAAAGCTTTAACTGAGCGGTATATCTCGCTACGGCTATATCCAGTAATACCTTCGTCTATCGTTATGCCAATGATTTTATTAGGCGATAATATTTGAGCTAGTATGTAGACTAATACGTAGCTATCCTTACCCCCTGAAATACCTATGGCAACAGTATCGTTTAATGATAGCATTGAATATCGCTCAATCTGATCTTTCACCCTAGTAAGGATACTAAGCTCAAAACAATCTCTACATAATCTTTTACGTGTATGGCGTTGAAAGAATGAAGCAGGGTTTACCTTACATATATCGCAGAGTGTCATTCCTACAACCTTCACCCTATAGTGTTCTCTGACCTCATGGATTGCTTAATACATCTTCCGCTTTAGCGATAAAACGTTTTGCAAACTTTTACCTAACTGTACTAACTGTATCTGAGGTATACTACCAAGATTTATTAAAATGCTTGACCTAAGTGCCTCATTTACTTACTTAAAGCTTGTATTTCATCTATACCCATTATAGTTATGTTGAATTCGCTAAGCATTTTCGATACATGTTCATAATCTAGGTTATCTCCTTCTAAAGCTAAAAGTAATGTTTGGGCTCTAGCTGAAATCTTTCTAAACTTAACAGTAACCGATTTTACATTACTTAACTCAGTTAAGCGTTTAATCAAGTTAATCGCATCTAATGAACCCACAGGTCTAGATACTTCAAGTACTAATCGTACTATTCTCAATCGTATCACCTAACTATCTACATACAGCCGTATAACTTAAATTATTTTACTCTATGTAAGTAATATAGCTAAATTGCTTTCCCTAAACATCTATTTATTACAATATCCTCATATTTAAGGGGTTCATATTCAAAACTAAGAGATTATTAAAGATATAGATTTTAAATAACTATTATCAACAAGCTTAATTAATAACATATTATTTAATCGATATTACTATAAATAGCACTTCCGTATTACTTAAAGTCTTAAGCAGAACTTTAGTTAACTATAATAGTCGTAGTATATAACCCGAATTTATCGATAACTTACCGGGATAGTGCTTAACAAACTCTAGAAGGTATAGGTTATAAAAGCTATGAACCTTAAGCCCATAGATGTAGCTATTCTTGAGGCATATCGTCGGTACGGTCAGAAGCTCTACATGGTATTGTCTACGGCTATAAGGATAGCTAAGACAAATAGATTAAAAGGATTAAAACTACCTGGAGATTTTGAGTACAGAAATTTAATAGAGGAACTAGAAAAACAAAATTTTAAGTACAATCCCTCAATGCTCCTTAGAATTCTTGAAAGAGAGTACAACATAATAACGACTACTTATAAGACGAATAACCAACATTGGTATAAATTTAAAGACCTGGAAGAAGTGGAAAGAGCTTTAAATAATTCAATGGGATTCTCCTTAGATGTAGAAGACCCAACTATAGCTATGCTCAAAATACAAATTAAGAGTCTGCAAGTCAATTACTGGTCTAAGAGATTAAAACAAATGAGTATTAAAGACAAATTAAGCTCAGCGGATATCAAGCTCTTTCAAAAGTTCGCATTTAATGTGTTACCAAAGATTGTGAAAATATTATGGAAAGCAGAAGAATACGAAGACCAATTATACGCCGAAGTAAATATATTAAAAGAGTTGATAAGCTTAGCAAACGTTGTAGCAGACAGAATAGACATCGATATAAGCATTTCTGATACCATTGAGTCAACTGCAACGTTTAAAATTATTGAGGAAAATAACTTGCGTTAATTTTCTCTGTGAATTGATTTTTGTATGTATTCCTCCAGAGTTGTACTTATTCTATTGTTGAGGTAAATTAATAAATCATCGGCTTGCTCTATTATCTCCTTATCTATACGTACTTTGGTTGAAGAAACCTCTTTAATATGTATTAATTGAATAACCCTCCATGCTCGTAGCTCAGATATCTTAACAGCTACTAATGCCTCTCCTCCAGCTCTTCGCGCAAATTCCTTTATTTTTTCTAACTGATCCTTCCTTATATATACGTGGCCTAGTCTACTCCTCTTCTTAACTTCAAATACAAAGATATGTCTATTCTTTATTGCTACAATATCTGGGTAAACACCTTTTTTAATTTTAGATCCACTTGCGGGCCCTCTTAAGACTGCGAAACCTAACTTCCATAATTTTATTACAAGTTCTCTCTCTGCATTAGCACCTTTAGATCTCTTTCTTTTGACTTCCTTTTCGCTCATATTAGCACCTACTTTAATGTTATATCATTGTATTCGTACTTCTATATCATAGCCTGATTTGTTAGCTCTTTTCTTAACTCTTTTAATGACCTTCAATGTTGAGGCGTTGTACAAGGTCTTAGGCACATTTATTACTAGGAGTTTGTTTGCATCATTAACTTCAACGTCTACATAGGGTAAGTATTTTTTGACGAAGTCGATGATAGATTGGGATGTCAGTTCCTTTAGCACCTTCTTAACAGGTACTACTACTGTTTGTTCCCCGAATACGTAAATCTCGTATTCAAGCTCGCCTGTTAAGAAGTCTCGAACTTCTATAACTGGTCGCGCTAAATCTGCTTCTCGTAAACCTGTTGGTAGTTTTACGGTCATCGATACTTCGTATACCTTTGTAGCAATACCTCTCTCTATGAATATAACGGTATCAATGATGCTAGGTATCATGCCGATGTCAACTCTACCGATGAACCTTTGTATAGCATCGATAGGTGAAGTTGCGTGGACAACGCCTATCATACCTATACCAGCTAATCTTAAGTCCACGTATATCTTGAAATCTTCGTCATCTCTCATCTCGTCAAATACCGTGTAATCGGGTCTACTAAGTAGGAGTACATCATGGAGCTCCCTTGATGAGGCGTAAAACTTAGAGTATTGCGATATTATAGGGGGTAACTTCATATCTCTAGGAGACTCTATGGTTTTAACTATCCTTCCTTTTCGTGCATAGTAATCTGCTAGTGCTTGAGCAAATGTTGTTTTACCCATGCCGGGCGCTCCCGCTATTAGTATACCTTCGGCTTTCTCTTCGAGCCTCTTTAACACCTTAGGTGGTAGATTATAGTCTTCAAGTTTTAGTCTAACTATAGGTCTTGTTATTGTAACCTCATATCCTGTGCCTATAGGTGGCGCTACTATAATTATTCTATAATCGCCTAGTTGAAGAAGCATTATTCCTCGTCCTTCTATCTCTATAATCCCTTCACCAGCTTTAGCTCTTTTTATGATCTCTTCAACTAAGAGTTCTACTATCTCCCTTGGTTGGGGTCTATCATCAATTATCGTTAAAGACCAACTACCAGGTTTACCCTTCTTTGCAAGTATAGGTGCCCCTTCTTTTATGTGCAGGCTTAAAGTTAGATTATCAAAGTACTTTTCAAAAGGTAACTCTCTATCTGCAGAGCGGGGTAACAATATAACATCTACATCCATAATGCTACATATCATTTTCTGAACACTATTATGTGTTAATAACTTTCCTCCAAGTTTCTTAGCTGTTTCTCTAGCTATATTATCTAGATCGCTAAGATCGTTAACGTATGCTTCTCTATGACCTGAATCCAGAATCATTACATCTATATCTTCCCTTTTTCTTGCTAGGTCAACAACCTCAGATATCTCTTGAAGGCACAACAAACCTAAAGCACTACCTTGGGAAGTTCTAGATTCGAAAAAAGTAAGGTATTCTTTGGGAATGACAATTTTACCTCTTATAAGCCCATCTTTTATGATTTTCGATAGCGTTCTCTCAATTACAACCGTGGTATCAGGTATGTATACCTCCTCAAATGCTACTTTCATCATCTTAATTACTACCTTAATCTCATCTTTATTTAAACATTGTTACAGAGACTTAAAACTGAATAACATAATTATAAATAGGAATTAATATATTTAATTAAAATTTAACATTTCTTTATCAACTATAATGATTCTCCTTCATATTAACTAGCCTATGTAATTACAACATTACAAGGGTTTCTAGTTCATAGCAATATTTACTACAATAGAGCAGTTCTTGTGTATATCGATAATAATTAAGCATGTTAGTGATGCGAGAAATAATGTCTAAGGATGGACAAAAATCATCTGGATGAATACAAAGTCCTATAAGCGGCTTCAGCCATTTCCCTTATTACTTTCTCCGGATCCTTAGCTTTCATGATAGCAGATGCGACAAGAACCCCCATTGTTCCAAGTTTTATTGCTGCTTCAACGTCCTCGGCTGAAGATATACCTGCACCGGTTAGTATTATAACATCTTTATTTACATTCCTTACTTTTGCTACAGTATTGGTAACTATTTCAGGCTTTGCTTTTGATACAGCAATTCCGGTTCCAATAAGTTCTGGAGGTTCTACAGCTAATGCTGTGGGATTTACTGCTGCTACTGCTGCTGCTGCTATTGGGGTATCGGCACATACTAATGTTTCAAGATGGTATTTCTTCGCGCTTTCAACTATTGCTACAATTTCATCAAGTCTTAGTCTATGTTCACTATGGTTAACAAGTATACCTTTTACCCCAAGATCTTTTAAAGCAGGAACTGGTAGCCATCCTGTATATGCACCGAAATCATAGGGATCTGCATGTTGAGCATATACAGGGATTGAAATATTTTCAATGATTTTTCTAAGCTCAGTAGCTGGAGGAACTACTATAACCTCTATACCATATTCGGTAGCTGCCTTTTCGGCGTACTTAGCTATCTCAACAGCTTTTGACCCAAATGAGGTGTTGTATGTTTTATAGTTTATTGCGAGTACAGGCACCTTCATATATTTACACCAGGGGATATATCTTGGATACGCTAAAAATTAAAAGAGTTAAAAATATTTTTATGTATTAACATTAATTGTTCTGTTCACTTACTCAAGTAGTTCTGTCTTGACTTTTGGTCCTTTTACTTGGTAAAGCTTTGACTCTACGAATCTATCTTGTAGCCTCTGGAGCACCTGCGGTAGTGTAGTATACTCCATTTCTTCGGGTCCCAATCTATGAGGCATGAAGGGTCCGTGTCTTCTCATATATTCTGCTACTGTTTGAGCTAGTCTTCTTGTTTCATCAAATGCAGGATCATCAAATAGGTCTGCAGGGCCTACCAATCTTCCGTTCTTTATCTGGAATCCTAAGGCAACAACTCTAGGTGGACCATCGAATCGGGTACATCTTGCATTACGCTGACCCACCGGCATTAGCGGACCAAAGTGACTACCTCTCATCCATCCAGCTACAAGGTGGGGGAAAGCAAATGCCTCAATTACTTCCCCAACTGCTGGGAACCCTGATTGAGCTCTAACGACAGCTACTGGATCATCTTTTCCTACATACTGTCCTGCTATTAGGTTCAGTCTTTCTACAGCTACAACAGCCCCAATCTCATTGTCACTTTTCCTAAATATTCTTCTTACAACAAATCTTCCAGGTGTTCCTATAAGAGCTAAGAGGTCGTACATCTCTTCAGGGGCATTCATTACAACGTACTTGCCAGCAATAACGTCGTAAACCTCAAATTTGAAGCCGTCATGGAGTTTAGGATCAATAACTAGGCCCGCTGTATTGAAGGGGTCTGCAAATACTCTGAAAAGCGGTAAATTAAATGCTCCAGGCTCGGTTTTATCAGCCATGAATACTATTACCGGCTCTGAAGGTCTTTCAACAAATTCCATTTCGGCAGCGGATGGCCCTAGACCTCTAACGTTTCCCGAGAACGCATCTGTTAAGAGATCTTGTCCTGCAGCATAAAGCCCTAGTTCTTTAGCTATCTTAGCTGCTTCTTTGAATGCGTTCCAAGCTACTTCATGGACCTCTGCTGAGTCAACGCCTTTTCTATGGGTCATTACAAGCTCGAGATCATCGCCTACATGGGTAACATAATAGTCAACTATAATACCCTTACTCTTTGCTTCGGCTAAAATCTTGGCAGCCGCCGCCATTGTATCGGGATGCACAATATGATGACCAGCTAGTGATCCTATATCTGCTTTTATAACAGATAACGTTGTTTTTGGTTTTTCACTCATTGGGATAACCCTGTATCTTATTTAGAATTAAATAAAAATAAACTTTGCTAATATATCGAGTTTAACCGCATATAAAAGGCTGTCTAAGTAGATATATGATCTAAGTTTACTCTGTATAGAAGTACTGTCCAAGAGATTTTTGATATCTATCTAAATAACTATCTGGTTTGTTTATCCTAGGTCTACCGGACTGAGCATCTCTTCTCATCGTTATATTAAGCTCTTTTAAGAATACATTAAAAGATTTTGCAACCCCACCTGGACTAATGCCATACCCCTTAACGCTTGGTATACCTGTGAAAATCATGAGCCTATCGACCGCATAATCTATTAAAAGTACGTTGTGATCTACCACAAATATAGATGTTCTTCTCATTCTAGCTGTCCGCTTTATTACTCTAGAAACTGTTAATTGATCCTCAACATCTATATGTGAAGAAGGTTCATCGAGTAAGTATATGTCAGCGTCCCTTATCAATGTAAACGCTATGTAGAATTTCTGTAATTCGCCTCCGCTAAGTACAGATACTTCTTTACTCAATAACTTATCTACTCCTAACCTCATAATAACCTCTGTGTATAGCCAGTGGTTTTCATTTAATGCTTCTTTATTTGAATTCTTAAGGCACTCTTCAACTGTTATGCAATTAGGTATCTGCCTCTGAAGATATTGTGGTTTATAACTTAATTTAAAAGCTGTTGTAGTGGTATACCCTTCGTCAGGTTGAATTTCGCCCGCTAGGATTCTAATAAAAGTCGTCTTACCTATGCTATTAGGTCCTACAATACCTATTACCTCACCTTTACGTATTTCTCCTGGTTCCACAGCTAGTTCAAATCCATTGATACGCTTTTTTATAGCACTCCAAGAACATAATACTTCGTCTAACTCGGCCTCCACACCTTGTCTTGATTCATGGAGTCTAAATGTAATACTTTCGTCTCTAATCCTGATGTTTTCCGAAGGTAGGTACCCCTTAAGGTAATGATCTACACCTGTGTTAGTTGCATAAGGATTAGAAAACATACCGTATACTCCTGGTATACCATATGTAATAACAACGAGATCTGCTATGTAATCTATAAACGTTAAATCGTGGTCAACAATGATTATATACTTGGTCCTCGGTATTAGTTCGTTCAACGCTCTTGCAAGAGCTAGCCTTTCTTTAACATCAAGGTAACTTGTGGGTTCATCGAAAATATAGACATCGCCTTCTCTAGCTAAGGAAGCTGCTATAGCTAATTTCTGTAGCTCTCCTCCACTTAGAATAGGTGTATCCTTATCTATCATTCGCTCCATATCGAGAAAAGATATTATTTCTCGTAAAATCCCACGTTCATCAATTTTGGTTAGTATATTCTTAACATTTCCTTTCACGTGTTTTGGTATGTACTCTATATATTGTATTTTATGTATTATCCTTAGTTTGTTAGAGTACAAATCGTTAAAGTATGTATAAAGCTGGGTTCCCTTAAATCGGTTTAAGACATAGTCCTTTAATGGTTCAGTAGTAAAAACACCGAAATTAGGTATTAGACTTCCTGATAATATCTTTAGGGCTGTTGTTTTTCCAGCGCCATTAGGTCCTACAACTGCTATAAACTTCCCTTTAACAGGTATAGGTAATCCGTACAACTTGAATGCATTAGGACCATATCTGTGAATTAATTTCTCCTCTATTTCTTCTGGAAGATTTATGATGCTTATGGCTTTGAAGGGGCATTTCTTAATGCATATGCCGCAAGCTATACATTTATCTTCGTAGATGATTGGTTTACTTTTCTTATGCTCACTCAATTCTATAGCTTTATACGGTTTCGTCTTATTTATGGGGCAAAATCTAATACATGGAATACCGCATTTATTTGGATTACAGAGTTCGTAATCTATTGTTGCAACTCTAACCATATTCACACCAAGAAAAAATTGTTGCAGATTCTCTTGCTTCTGTTAATGATTAATAAAGTGTATTAGTAAAAATAATTCGAAGCGTAGATCACCATTCTTCTTCTTCCTCCTCCCATTCTTCCTCTTCTTCCCACCATTCTTCTTCTTCCCATTCTTCCTCAAACATCATATGGCTTCACCTATGCTAGCTTAGATTGCTGGGAATTAAAAATATTTCTAAAAATTATCTAAAACAAAGCTAAATAGCGTAGATGATGCTGTATATTACTTAGGTATATTGGGGCATCTTTTATTCATAAAGTTAACCTTTGATAAAGATTTCTCCGCATCCTATAATCCCTAAAGCTAGTTTTTGATATTTATCTTCATCAGCATCTTCGTTGAAACCTATATTAATATGATGTTTTATTACTTCTAGGTATGTAGCTAAAACATCTTTGGTGCTAGGTCTAGGTGCAAGTTTACAATAGATGTTATGGTTCAAGAAATTATCTAAGCAATCTTTAATACAAGGGTAAGCATCCTCGTTGTGACTTAAAATTACTAACATTATATTGGAGGAGCATCTGATGTTCATCAAATACTCATTTAATATATGATGTAATTGACGTTCAGCAAAGAACCTTATATAGAACTCTAACTCTGATTTCCGTGCTACCGTTTTTCTATTCTCAATAGCTTTTAACATATTAATGAATGCTAAGGTCAGCTCTTGCCACATGGCGTTAACTCTTTGTATAAGAAGGCATTGGTTGATATGGCAGCATTTCTTTAAGTAATCACATATGTTAATACCGAGCTCTTCGTCACATTGCATGTAGGTTATAGTAATCATCCTATTCCTCCATGTACTATTGGTAGAAATATTACTTCATCGCCGTTCTTTATCTCTACCTTATTAACGTCACCATGTACGTTAACGTCAATACCATTGATTAATATAAGGTACTCACTAGAGCTCTCTTTAATATTCTCGATAACGGGTTGCAACTCTGGGTATAAATTAGAGAGTTTATCGAGAAAAGTCATTAAAGATTCTTCACTTGAGATAGGTACCTCAATCTCGCTTAAACCAAATCTAGTTCTGATATGACCTAAGAACTTCACCTTAACTATATCTCTTACACCTTACAACAAAACGATTATTCTTCGCTTTCTTGTTGTGGGCGCTGCGTTATTTTTACTAGGTGAGTTACATAGCCCGCTATTTGATTCCTTACCTTTTTCGAGTATGTGATACAAAGCTTTGACACAACTTGTTTATTGTGTTCGAAATCGGCGCCAAATAAATTAGGATACGTGACTAAGAGTTTTCTAGCTGCACGTTTTACTAGGCTTATCCTTACCTTACCCACAGTGTTGCACCCTTTTCAATCAATTATCACGTTGAATTCTGTATTAACTACAATACCTATGTAAGCCTTTTAGCTTTAAAAGCTTACATTAAGTTACTAACATAAATAGATTATATATAGATCTTAATAATGCTGAATCCGCATACTCGTCTGATTTACGATATTAGAAGGCTTAGCGATTTCCATTAAGATTTATATAGAACCTCACTAAGTGAACCTGTTTTGGTGTTGAGTATGGCACAGGTAGGACCATACGAAGCTACAGGTATACCCGTAATAATACTGAAAGAAGGCTCCAGTAGAACGACAGGGCGCGATGCTCTTAGAGCTAACATGATGGCGGCTATAGCTATTACTGAGATGGTTAAAACAACGTACGGACCTAGGGGTATGGACAAAATGCTAGTTGATGCGTTAGGCGACATAACCATAACCAACGATGGTGCAACAATTCTTGACAAGATGGATGTTCAACACCCTGCGGCAAAGCTACTCGTTCAAATAGCTAAAGGTCAGGATGAGGAAGCAGGTGATGGCACTAAAACTGTTGTTATAATCGCTGGTGAACTACTTAAACGAGCAGAAGAACTCATAGAAAAAGGGCTTCATCCAACCATCGTAGTTAACGGTTACAAAAAAGCTCTTGATTATGCCCTAAAAACCGCATATGAAATAGCGGAAGACGTTGACGTGGGAGATCCGTTAGCTAATGAAATTCTAAAGAAGGTTGCCACGTCATCTTTGACTAGTAAGGCAGTCCATGGTGCAAGAGAGTACTTGTCAGAACTTGTTGTTAAATCTGTTTGGCAGGTAGCGGAGAAAAGAGGCGATAGATGGTATGTCGATTTAGATAATATACAAATAGTGAAGAAGAAAGGAGGGGGGCTCTTAGATACACAGCTAGTATATGGTATTGTTCTTGATAAAGAGGTTGTCCACCCTGCTATGCCTAGAAGAGTTGAAAACGCCAAGATAGCCTTAATTGATGCACCGCTAGAAATAGAGAAACCTGAGATAGATGCGGAGATAAGAATCAGCGATCCTATGCAAATGCGTAAATTCTTAGAAGAGAAAGAGAACATATTAAGCAGTTACGTGGAAAAAATAATAAGTGTTGGTGCTAATGTTGTCATATGCCAGAAAGGTATTGATGACGTAGCTCAACATTTCCTAGCCAAGAGGGGAATCTTGGCTGTTAGAAGAGTCAAGAGAAGTGATATGGAGAAACTTGAGAGAGCCTCAGGAGGTAGGATAGTTAGCAACATAGAGGATCTATCAGAGAAAGACCTAGGCATATGTGGATTAGTTGAAGAGAGAAAAGTAGGCGAAGACAAGATGGTATTCATAGAGAACTGCAAGAACCCAAGATCAGTAGCATTAGTCCTAAGAGCAGGCCTTGAAAGGTTAGTCGACGAGGCTGAGAGATATACGAGGGATGCTTTGAGCGCTGTTGCTGATGTGTTCAGGCTTCCAAAAGTTGTATATGGTGCGGGGGCATTCGAAGTAGAATTAGCTAAGCATTTAAGGGAATATGCTAATAAAGTTGGGGGTAAGGAAGGACTAGCTGTAGAAGCTTTCGCTAAAGCACTTGAAGGAATAGTAGAGACACTAGCTACAAACGCAGGGTTAGATCCCGTAGAAATCATAATGAAGCTCCGAGCAGCTCATATGAAATCTGATGGAAAGTGGATAGGCCTAGACGTATTCACAGGCGAGCTTATAAATTCCAAGGAGAAAGGGATCCTCGATCCACTACTTGTTAAGATTTCAGCATTGAAGGCAGGTACAGAGGCTGCAACATTAATACTTAGAATTGACGACGTCATAGCGGCTTCGAAGAGAAAAGAGGAGGAGAAAAAGAAAGAGGAAAAGAAAGAAGAGGAAGAAAAAGAGAGGGAATAGCTTTAAACTCTAGAGATTTTTATTAGTATAGGTTCAGCTAGCTCAGGTATAACAAGAAAAGCTTCACCTGGATTCAACGCTGAAACAATCTTTTTATGTTCTTTTTTTAGAATAGCAGCTGATACAACGACCTCTATATCACTAGAAGACTTGAGTGCATGTATTATCTTTGTATTAGTATTCTTTATTACAACTGGCGCTAGCATTGAAGGTGCCTGCGTGATAATTGTAAAACCTACAAGCCATTTACGGACTTCAGCTATAAGAGTCGCCAAGGGGCTCTCTGTATGAAAAACATTATGAGCTTCGTCCACGACAATTAAAATGGGCTTTGCTATACTATTATATTGTGCTTTTAAAATTATAGAGCGTATTAAAAGAGAAGATATGATTTTTCTAACCCTTATATTAGGAATAAAAGATACATCAAATATGTATATACGTCCTTTGTCTATAGCAACTTTGGATAGCTTACTCCATCGAATATTTAAATATAAGCTAGAAAGAGGCTTAAGCTTTCTTAGTAATGCTTCTCGTGATTCTGCGAACCAACGAGCTGATGCAGAGCTATTCTGTATGATATCTATTATAACATCTATGTAATATCCGTGGCTAGTGGTTTTGTGAACTAATATGTTCATAGCATCTTCGAGAATGTGGGCTTGAGCAGGGGTTAATTCTAATGAGCTTTCAATTATTTCTATGAAGGATAAAGGTTCACGTTTTATTAATTCCTCTAGGTTTAGAGGTTCTGGGATTACCCCTTTTAGTGGATTTGTGTAAATAGCCCGGTCTTTATTATGTTGTAGAAGAAAATGGTATTCACCGTGCCAATCTATGACTATTGCTACGTACTCTTTTTCAGCAATTTTTTCAGCTAATATTGAAGCTGTTGTAGTTTTTCCACTACCTGTTGATCCAACAATAAGTATATGTCTAAATATATTTTCATCACTTAACGTCACCTTTAAATTAGGATTCGAGTAAAGATGACCTATTGATATAGATCCTTTACTGAAAATAGATGAAAGATACCGATAATCTCTAACGGTATATAGGTTATAAAATGGGGTTGTAGGTATAGGATGCAAAAGGATATTACGATTTAGTTTTCCGTTGCGATTTCTCCTTAAAACTTGCAATAGAAAATTTATGGGGGAATTACCTTGCACCGTAAAACAATGACTAACTGCTGAGGCAGCATCTTCTACCTGATAACATTTTATTAAACCTTGACTTATAGATTCAATAATAGAACAAACGATTTCTAACTCTCTTCGCGCTTCATCGGGGGTTCTACATATAACCCCTATTTTTGTGTTAAGGCTTTGTGAATTCACGCATGTTAATAAGATGTATGTAAATCCATTTTTTATGCTTCTATTACTTAAGCTATCGATGCTATTCATCAATTCATCGCTATACTTGCTATCGTTATTAATTACAGCAAGTTCTGCTAAAGCTAAATAGACTTCATTACCGCTAGATGGGGATCTTAATTTCGTTGTTTTATCTACATTCTCGAAGATTATTTCAGCATTCTTTTTAGGCAATCTGTGTACCCCTTCATTATTAAGCACCTAATTAAGCGTATCGATGTTTATTGAATAAAATTAGTAAGACGATTATGATTTATAAAGAGTTTAAGCCTAAGTTTGGGGTGTAAATATTCAATGAGATCTTTAGCGGAGGGGACATAATATGAGCCTTGAAATTAAGTGTAGTGTATTAGAGGTTGAAGATTCCTATATACCAGGTGTTAAGATACTAACAATGCATTGTGGAAGAGTATCGCTTAAGTTGGATATATCCAAGGATTTAAATCCTGCTGAGAAAGGTGATATAGTTAATGTAGGTGTATACAAATCGTTGCCGCCTTACAATAAAGGCGTAGATTTTGTAGCTCAAGGGTATGTAGTTGCAAAACGAAAACAAGATGATTTAATAAAGATATATATAAGTTTGTGGGGTTATTTAGTAATTGTTTCAACGGCTGACATAGAAATAGAGAGCATGTTCGATCCAATGGATAAGGTCTATGTGAAGATATGGAAATGAGGCTTTGGTTAGCAGATTTTTACACTAACAATGCTAGTTTAACACATTGGCTTATTATTTGTTGCGTATCTTCTACGTATATGGTGTAACAAAATTGAGTTATGGTCCTAGAACTGTGGCAAGCGAGCTTACGCGATTAATAGATAAGAAAATTATGGTAAGGCTTGCTGATGGTAAGATGTACATAGGTAAGCTGCTGTCTTACGATCCTTCAGCACTTCATGTAGTATTAGGCGATGTGGTGAATGATGATGGTGTTAAATTCTATCGCGTAATTATTAATGGTGATAGGATTTCTGAGATATTGGTGCAAGAACAGCCTCTATTCGATGCAGAGGAATTTGCGTCATTGCTTATGACGAAGCTGGGACTAAGATCTGATGTTGTTAAAGTGTTGCACGACACCAACGTCGTTATTGTTTATGATAGAATAAAAGTTGGTGAGGCAGGTGTTGAAGGTACAGGAAGTTTTGCTCAGAGAATATATGAAATATATGTAGAGTACATAGAAAATAAAAAGAAAGGTGCTAAGTAATTTGTTTCGAGGTCAAAGATATAGATCTACTAGGTAGGATAGGTAGATTAAAGACTAATCATGGAATAATGGAAACACCATATATTTTTCCTGTTGTAGATCCAACTTTAAAACGTCAGCTTGTGAAACTAGAGGAAATTAAGAATATAGGCTTCAATGGAATTATTACCAACGCATACTTATTGAAGAAGAGTATTAACAAGGTAGTGGATATTCACGATCACCTAGGTTTTGATGGAATTATAATGACGGATTCAGGAGCATATCAAATACTTAGGTACGGAAGTATCGAGGTATCTAGCAGAGAAATCGTTCAATATCAATGTGATATTGGAAGTGATATAGCGGTGATACTCGATATACCAACACCTTATAATGTATCCTACGAAGAAGCTTTGAAAAGCGCAGAGATAACACTTCAAAGAGCAGTAGAAGTAGCAGATGTAATTAGCACATGTAAGGATACTTTATGGACGTTACCAATTCAAGGTGGAATATTCATTAATGTACTTAAAGAATATGCTAAAAAGTCTGCGAATGTATCGGGATATGGCTACAGTATCTACGCTTTAGGAAGTCCTACAACCTTGCTGGAGAACTACATGTTTGATAAAGTCATTGAAATGATAATAGCTGTAAAATCCTCTATAGACTCTTCGCGCCCGTTACACCTATTCGGTGCAGGTCACCCCTTGATAATGCCTTTTGCCATCGCCTTAGGTGTTGACCTCATGGATTCAGCTAGCTACGCATTATATGCAAGAGATAAGCGATACATGACTAGGCGTGGAACCTATAAAATTAATGAATTACGGTACCTTCCTTGCTCATGTCCTGTATGTTCTAAGTATACAGTAGAGGAAATGATGGAAATGTCCAATGAAGAAGTAACAAGGCTTTTATCACTACATAATCTATATGTGCTTTACACAGAGTTAAAGGAAGTAAAAGAGTGTATACATGAAGGTAGATTCTGGGAGTACTTAGAGGAGAAAGCAAGAGCACATCCAGCAGCTAAAAGAGCCTTTGACATTATTAAGAGGCATCTTGAGTATATTTACCCGCGGAGTCCTTATATGAAGCCTAGAGGTAGGGGAATACTTATTTTATCGGATGATTCTATCTACAACCCTAAGGTTATGGTTCCTAGAAGAAAAATCTTATCAGAAATAATACCTGAAAAAACATGCGTAATTTTTGTACCTTTAACTAAGTTTCATAATGTTAACTATGGTAGATATTCTCCTAAGATATTTAATGGGGTAAGTAAAGTATTGGGGAAAGAAATACAATCGTGTGATATTTATTTATATCACCCCATAATAGGCATAGTGCCTAGCAATCTATTACCAGCATATCCTTTCTCTCAGTTTGAATCATATACAGCGTACTCCCATTCATCTATAAAAACATTGGTATACACATTTATCGAGTACTTGGTAAAAATAGCTAAAAACAATAAAGTTTTTAAAGGTACTGTGATCATACACAATCGCATTGAATGGCAATATGTATTTGGTAACCTCTTAGAAGCTTACGTTAATTTTCTAAGATCTAAAAACATAAATATCGAAATAATAAAGATTATATAAGAATAATGTTGCAATGAACAACATTACGCTCTAAGATGATGAAGAAGAGCCGAATTGATATGATGATGTAATTATCCTCAGCTGAGGATTAGATCAAATACACGATCGAATGTAACATCACAACTAAACAAGGTCAAGGTAGCATCACCATAATTTATGTCGATCAACATCATATATGTTAATTCATCATTAAACAAAGCACAGTTTTAATTATGAAGCTTCAGGAAATCTATAACATAATAATATTGTTGACTAATGTATCCTAATCATCTAATTGATTAATGAATAATATTTAGTAATTGTTGTATGTGAGACCTAAACTTATTATTAAGGATCTTATAAATCAGATGATTATAAATTGAATGCATTACGGTTAGCGGTGTAAATATTGACGATGGTGAGTAATATAGCAGTTCAAGAAATACTATTAAAATAAGCTTCAAAAATGAGTATCGTCGGTAGGTGTGTATTCTATGCTTAATATAGTTATTGATTTAGAGTTGATGAATGATACAAGTGATTGTTATTAGCTTATACTGGGTTCTTCAAGAAAATGTCATCCATTCATGGTGTAAATTGTTAACGGTAAAGAGTTTGTCAAAATATGTGGTAACTTAATAGCTTTTTAGGAACCGTCAATATAGTAAAATGCCTTCATTAATACTATCCTCGAGGGCAAACAAGAAGTAAGCTATTTAATATCATGTAAAGTTAAAGGCTTTTGAATAACTGCATCGAAGAAAGTATTTGAAGCCAATAAGTATTATGGTGAGATAGGTAAATGTAACAGAATTTTATTATCTTTGTTGTTATTTAAGTATAAATTAGTTCAAAGTATTTAAGTCTACTGTGTTAAGAAGATGCGGATGAAGTAGCTATTTCGATTTAAAAACTAAGGCGGTATTTATGATAGATACTAGAAAAGTTAAAGAAGATTTTCCTATATTTAAAGTGTACCCTGATTTAGTTTATCTAGACAATGCTGCTACTACGCATAAACCCATTCAAGTAATAGAAGCAATTCGCGAATTCTATTCGCAATTTAATGCGAATATACATAGGGGGGTGTATAGATTAAGCGTTAGAGCCACGGAATTATTTGAGGAAGCCCATGAAAAAGTTGCAAAGTTTATCGGTGCTAGTAACTGGTTTGAAGTAGTATTTACAAAGAATACCACAGATTCCATAAACATACTTGCTTACGCCCTTCTCAACCATCTTAGTCATGAAGATGAAATAATAGTAACATTAATGGAGCATCACAGCAATATACTTCCATGGATAAGATTGGCAGAGTTAAAGAACCTAAAGATAAAAATTATTGAAGTAACCGATGATGGATTACTAAGATATGATCAACTAGCAAACTTTATCACAAAAAGGACAAAAGTTGTAGCTTTTACACATGTGTCAAACGTCTTAGGAACAATAAATAATGTAAAGAGTATTGTAAAAATGGTCAAAGAGCTATCAGATGCCATAGTTATTTTAGATGGTGCTCAATCGGTTCCTCATATACCTGTAAATGTTAAAGAGCTAAACATCGATTTCATGGTCTTTAGCGGTCATAAAATGCTAGGACCTACAGGTATTGGTGTGTTGTGGGGGCATGAAGATCTTTTAGAATCTTTGAAACCTTCAATCTATGGTGGAGACATGGTTGAAAGCGTTGAAATATACGTAAAAAACGGTTCAATAATTAATAAGAACGTTAAATATGCCTCGCCTCCATGGAAATTTGAAGCAGGTACACCAAACATTGCAGCAGGTGTTGGTTTAGCTAAGGCTGTCGATTATCTTATGGGTATAGGAATGGAAAATGTTTATAAACATGGTAGAGCATTGACCGAATATGCAATTAAACGGTTGCAGGAGGAGTTAGGTGATAATATACTAATTATAGGTCCTAAAGATGTAGATCTTCGAGGAAGTTTAGTATCATTTACTATTCGTGGTGTAGACCCGCATGTTGTAGCAACGCTTCTATCTATGAGCAATATAGCTGTTAGAGCTGGTTTTCACTGTGCACAGCCTTTACACCTATACCTTGGTCTTAAGAAGGGTAGCGTTAGAGCTAGCTTCTATATATACAACGACTTTAACGACGTTGATGTATTTGTAGAAGAACTAAAGAAGATACAAACGTTAACTATCAGTTGAGCTTATGGATGTGTCTGCGAAGCTTAGAGTAGAGTCCTATTTAGTAGTTATGAGGTCTTTAACCTATAGCCTCTATTCATAAGTTTACGTGTGCACTTAAAGCAGAATAAATGCTTCTTTTCATCTACTTCAAAAACCGAGTTGCTGAATCTCATAACACACTGAGAAGTCGAACAGTGATTTAATCCTATTAAGTGACCTAGTTCATGAACAACCTCTTTTTTAATCCTATGTATATAATTGTTAAAATCAGTCCACATTTGTAGCCTATATGTAAACACCGCTGCCGTTCTTGTAGCGGGTATAGCAAGCCCGAAAACGAAGTTTAGGCTAGGTACGTATGCATCGACATTAGCTAAGAGTACAACGTAATGCTCTGGTCTCCGAAAAAGTGATGCTAGATAAATAACCCCCTCTGCATGGTACTGTTTTCTACGTGGGTCATATAGGTGTTCCGGTATATCTATGGGACTCTCTAATATTTTGACATGTACGTCCTCAAAAATTTCGTACAGTACTTCGCTGCAAGATCTCAATAAGTTGTGCTCTATTTCCTGAGTTCTAAGTAGTAGCACATTTAGTTGTGCTATCATGATTTTTACCTAATAGGTTTACTTCGATCTGAAATTACTTAAGTTAAACACGTGAAACTCAGTAAGGGTTGAGTTCTTCATCTAATCCGAATTGGAGTCACACATCATTGCGAAATATTATCTATAGTTTCTCTCTAAGTAAGCTTATTTACTTAGTAAAACATAAACTTAAAGTGATCCCGGTGGCCCGTGCAAAGAAAGCCCCGTGGTACCGGGGTTGCATGTGCACGGGGCGGGCCACCCCCGGCCCTTTTTACTTTTCGTTAAGATCTACATACTGTAACCATAGAACCTTTGGAAATACCGAGGAGATCCTTTGCAGAACCTTTATTAACAGCTAGTTCTGCTAATCCGAAGCTATTCTCGTATAGAACTAGCGTACCTTTTGGTGCAATTGAAAATGTTTCTTCAACTTTTGCGGCAAACTTTCTCTCTTGAGAGTAGATATTCGCTGTTGAACCTATGTTAAGATCAAGTAACTGCTTTAGTTTATTGAATTGCGTTGATAGCATTAAATTACCAAATTTATCAACATGCACAACTTTGAGTTGTACACAGTTATCTATAATTCTCAAGAAACCTAAGCCTATGTCTGGTTCTATTAAGGATTCTTTATCAATACTTCTACCTAAATTTTCAAATTTTGCACCACATACTATATGGGCTGCTACTGGCATAAATATGTCTCTACCATGGAATGATTTTGAGATAGGTTTACGAAAATAATATTCGTTCTCCAACAACCTGGTCTCGACTATACCATCATCTTTTGCTGCAGGCATTAAAACACCATTGTCAGGTCCTATTAATATGTAATTCTGTGTAGCTATAGCTATAGCTCTTCTACTGCTTCCAACACCGGGATCTACTATTGCTACAAATACTGTGCCTTTGGGGAAATATCTATATACCATGTATAGAATTAATGCAGCTGATTCTATGTCAAAGCTACTTACGGTATGAACTATATCTAGAATTTTTGCTTCAGGACATATGCCTATAGCTATAGCCTTCATAGTTGCAACATATGGATCTTCTAAACCGAAATCAGTTAATATAGCTATAACGCCGCATGTTCTTGGATACAGCTTATTTGAAGTAATACTTGATGCATTAGGATGCAACAATAACGAACACCTAGTTTAGTTCAGCTCGGAGAGTTCCAATCATTAGCTCAGCCCGTCTTGAACTCATCATAAACTTACTTCTATTATCTTATACAGTAATAGCGGAGCTATAAACCTTTGCTATAATTTTAGCTTAATAGGATTTTAAAATCTACACAACCTTCAATACATAACGATTTTAGTGGTAAAAATGGAGTTAAATGAAGTTTGCTTAAGGTTGAAGCGTTTCCTGGGATTATGCAATGAATATATTAACGTAGGTGTATTGGAGGGAAGATCTGATTATTATATAGTCCGATACTTAGTAATAGCTCTAAGGAATCTTGTAATTATAAGGCAAGAATTATACCAGGCTCTGGTTAATACATGCGGTGAAGACCTAGTTAAAGAGCTAGATAGCATGGGTTTACAGTTTTTTAATGCAAGGTATAGTTACGCTGAAAATCATAGTATACTTAGTTTATTAAAGCGGGTATGCCCCTGTTTTATCAATGCTTTGACGATTTACTGCTAAGGCTTTTTTCACTTTCTATGAGTTCTATTGCCTTTGCTAAATCACCGTCAGCTTTAACTACAGCTTCCCTAGCTTTTTCCAAGGAGACATTCGTATACTCGGCTACGAATTTTATATCTTCTTCAGATACCGTTAGCGCTGTTTGGGATGATGGTAATACAGGTTCTTCTACAGCAGGTTTAGTTTCTTCACGAATGGTTTGACTTAATACATAGAACATTTTCTGATTACCAAACTCTATAACAAAAACCTCAGGGTTTTCTAAAACGATTTTTTTATTATCTAACTCTATATAGACAGCTTTTGCATTCTCTACTTGATCCATTTTTACGCCAAGTTTTTTCAACTGTTTTAACTGTTTTTGAAGTTCACGTGGATTTACTGGGAGCATGCTGGACCCTTATTCTTTAAATGTATCTGGGTATTTATAGTATTCATAGTACTGAGATAGATGAGGTTATAGCCGTGTCGTCTATAGAATTAAGTGATGCTGATTTTAAGCTAGATCTAACATCTATTGGTTTTTGTATCGTTTCTTTACCTTAACAATCAATCCTTTTCGCTCTATTACTTCTACTTCTTCACCAGGCTCTATAATTTCATTGCTTTCAGCTATCCAGAGCTCTCCATTAATCATCACGTATCCTTTACTCCCAGGCATTAGCTTGTCAATAGCTTTACCAACAATTCTCTCCTCAGGGACATATGCTACTAATTTAGGGGATTTCAAGGCCTTAATGCTTTTATATAGTATAAATAGAAATAGTGATCCTAGAGATATGGTAAGTATCATCAGTGTACGCCATATCACCATAACGTTAACGGTGTACGAAGCTGTTGGTAAGGGGGATAGAAGTATTCCTGTAAATAAAGCTACTAAACCTGAGACCCCGAGTACTCCAAAACCTGGGGTAACAAAAAGTTCTACAAATAGTAGTATAGAGCCTAAGGCTATCAGTAAGAAGGATATGATTCTACCGCTTATATCACCTCCTACTAATGCTAGGAGCAGAAGTAATACAGTTATAGGTAGGAGCTCTATCCTACCTGATGTGATTAGAATAAGTGTTCCAAAGATTCCTATGAAGAGCAGTATAGAGTTTACAACAGAGTTTCTAAGAAAGATCATGGCATAGATATCTACGTCGGGGTTTACTTCTATGTATTTAACTGCTTCTAACTTCCATATGGTGCCAGAAACATTCAATTCAATCCCATGAATTACATGAAGAACTTCGTCTAGCGATTCAGCAACATAATTAGCTACGCCAAATTTTACAGCTTCTTCACCTGTTAGCACAAGATTTTCATAGACAAATCGCCTGACTAAAGATATATTTCTATTTCTAATATTAGCGCAGACTTCTAACGTTTTAACTATTGGATTAACAACTTTACTTTCGTTCAAAAACACTATTTCTCCTGTAACTGGGTTCACAGTAATAGGCTGGGTAGCACCTATAACACCTGTACGGCTCATTACAAGCACGTGTGAAGCTAGCGCTATCAATGTACCTGCGCTATATGCTTTGTCCTTTACATATACTATTGTAGGCACCTTACTTTCTAGCAATAGTTTAGCAATATTAAGAGCCGGATCGAGGTAACCACCATAGGTATCTAAGAATATTAGGAGTGGAGCACCCCTATTTTCAGCAACATTAAGTGTTCTACTGATGTACTCCTGCACGGGGATATCTATCAGAGATGTATAGCCTTCAATCTTAATCAGAATAGCATAATCGCTTGATCTTACGTTTGAAGATAATCCAAGTAAAGAAGGTACATATAGTGTTAAAAATATTGTGGATATGCAAAGAAGTGCTAGTAATATTCTATTGTATAGCACCTTCACCAGCCTTTTTATGATGTTTAACTGATAATGCTGATGAGATTGTTGCGGCAGAAGCTATTTCCTTTAGCGAGGTTTCTGTTATTACTATTAGATTCTTTTCCTTAGCTATATCTGTATACGTTTGCAGCTCTCTTAACCTTAAAGCGGATGGGTGGTTTTCATAGACTATCGCGGCTTCTGCTATTATTTTCGCGGCTTCTCTTTCAGCTTCAGCTTCAATGATTCTTGCTCTTCTAAGTCTTTCAGCTTCAGCTTGTTTAGCTATAGCTCTTATGAGATCTGGGGGTAACTCCACTGATTTTAGCGTTAGAAGGGAAACCTTTAGCCCCCAAGCCTCGGTAATATTATCAACAATAGACTGTATCATTTTTGCTACAGTTTCTCTCTGGGTTAATAACATGTCAAGATCGACCTGACCTATTACATCCCTTATCGAGGTTTGTGTGAGTAGCGCTATGGAATAGTGGGGATCTTTAACCTTTAGAACAGCTTTTTCAGGGTCTACAATACGGTAGTATACTACAGCATCAACTGTTACAGTTACATTGTCTTTAGTTATAACCTCTTGCTTTGGAACATCGATGGTTAGCAGCCTTAGATCCACAATAATACCTTTATCTATGAAAGGTACAAGAACTATGAGACCAGGACCCTTAATGCCCTGGTATTTACCTAGTCTAAGAATTATAATTCGCTCCCATTCTCTTATAACTCTTATATACCTTGCAAGAATTGATGAAAGAATTATTATAACTAATAATATTATAATAATAGTTAAAGGATCCAATCAGTTCACCTCTTATTCTAAGACTAGAAATATGTGTAAGGTTATAAGTTCATAGCCAGAGATACAGGAATTCTAGGACACAAAATTTTTCGGTAGGCAGTTCTCTAAGATACCTTGGTCGAAGAGGTTACTTTAAATTATTTGAGTATGTTTAGATTTCAATCTAAAGATTACTACATCACCTGTGCTGGAAACATCTATATCGGCGGTTTTGGCCATTCCTATGAGTAAATGTGTTAATACCTTCTTTACACTCGATGTAGGCACTAGTACGAGGGAACTTCTTTGGACTATGGCTAGGTCATTTCTAAGAGCAAACCTTTCAATGAATTCTACTACATCTATTCCTAATTCTGCCAAGGCTTTACCTATTTTTTCCCCTATAACCTCCGCTTCTTCAGGTTTAACTGTTATTTCAACAAGTTCGGTAGGGATATAAACAAAACCTAGCTTGGACAATATTAATTCAATTCTTTTCTCATATAACACCTCAGGAACGTAATACCCAAATTTTTCGAGCTCGATTACTTCCTCTAAAAGCTTACGCATATAACCGACAATACTCATTCCCCGAGACTTCGATATATTTTTCAGCTCTTCAGCTAAATCCATGTCAAGACCTATACATCTTCTAGTCTTCGACAAATCCCCTCACCTGGGCAACAATAAATAGATCTTTAACCTCTATCTCCGAGGCTTGGAGATTGTACCCCCTAATTAAACCTTCAAATAAGCATTTAGCTACATTAACCATTTCCGGGCCATGACCTACAAAACTTACAATCACTTTATAATCATTTCCTTCTACTGTTACATCTATAGATGATGTTGGTAGCCATAAAGATATGGCGCGCTTAAGTTCATCTATGGTTATAGCTCTTTTGATCCTACTTAGTTCACCGAACCATGTACCGATTCTAGTGTATTCCCTACATAATTGATCAAAATGTATAGAACCAAGACTATTGAGTAGCTGATTTATTATAGGCATAGGCATCATTACTCCGCCAAGTCTCTTTATATCATCTAGTGCATCTAAAGCTGATATAACATCTAAGACATTGCTTTTATATCTCATTATTTTCAGAATAGATGTAAGGATACGCTCTATAAGAACAAGATATGGTATGCCAATTCTTTCTCCAATTCTTATAGCCTCATCTATTATCTCTTCAGATATAGGTACCATTCGTCTTCTAGGCATTTAAACACCCTTAAAACATAACAACTACCTACAGATTAAGAAGTATACGTGGGAGTATAAATATGTGTACGATCTCCTGCAAAGTGTCTGCTTTTGAATACACATGTATGTTAGTATTACAGGGTGTTTAAGTAGGTATCTACGTAATATTAAAGCCTTAGTTTAAGTTAAGCTACCTAGGAATAGATGAGCTATCTACTAAACAGACCATGAGCGCAATTTTTCTATAGCATAATAAATCCTATACTGCCCAGATCTAATAACATTAACATTATTACAGTATTTGGATTAATTTTCTTTAACGAATTTAACCTTAATTACTTCATCGTCTTCGTAAACATCTGTTATCTTAAACCTCATCTTCTCAGCTATTATTTCTAAAATTTTTATCGAAGGTATATCATCTTTGCTAACTATTACTTGTATCTCTTTAGAGCTTATATCATTTAGTAGTCTAACAAGTTTTACTATGGGATGCTCGATACAGGTTGTATTTTCTCTAGTTAAATCGATGATGTTACTCATAAAGCTTACGCCCAATCCTACTAGTGTGCAGCAATAATTTTAAGTTTGGTGCAGGAATTAACTAGTTAATGCTTCTAAGTTTAAGGTACTTCAATAGGTGTACTTATTAGGTTACTAAAGGTGTTACTTAGCGATAAAGACTTGCAGGGAACTTTATATGGGTAAAAGGATAGAGAAGTTAATGAAGCTAGAAGAAGCTGTTGATGTTTTAGCTAAAAATATTAGTATAGAACTGAGATCAGAGAGCGTAAGCATATTAGATTCGTTGCATCGAATTGTGGCAAGAGATATTGTTGCAGAGCATGATTTTCCATTTTTCAATAGAAGCGCTGTTGATGGTTTTGCTGTTAGGGCTGAAGATACTTATGGGGCTTCGGAGTCTAATCCCATAGGTTTAAAAGTAGTAGGGGATACAAGATCTCGAACTTTAAATATCGTTAAGCCTGGCGAAGCGGTAAAGATCTACACAGGCGATCCTCTGCCCTCGGGAACCGATGCTGTGGTAATGCTCGAGGATGTTCTTGATTACGGGGATACCATATATGTATTGAAAAGTTTAAGCAAATACGCTAATGTTGCTCTACATGGTGAAGATATCCAGCAAGGAAAGAAACTTATTGAGCAAGGCGAAGTAGTTGAACCCAAGCATATAGTGGCTTTAGCTACTTTGGGGCTGAACAGCGTAGAAGTTTACGAAAAGCTACGTATATGCATTTTATGCACAGGAAGCGAAGTTGTAGAACCCGGTACAATAAGCATCAAAACAGTATTAGAGAAAGGATTAATATTTAATTCCACGTCTTATCTTTTATTAAGTTTTCTAAGGAGTTGGTCATTTGTTGAGCCAATATACATGGGTATCGTTAGAGATATAGTAAACGAGGTAGAGCTAATGATAAATAGAGCCCTTGATTTATGTCACTTAATTATAACAACAGGTGGTGCCGGTCCTTCAGATTATGATGTAACGCTTGAGGTTGTAGAGGGTATGGGTGGTAAACTGATTTTTAGAGGGGTGGCTATGAGGCCTGGAAGACCTACAAGCGCTGGAATAGTTAACGGTAAACCGATTTTCATGTTATCCGGATACCCTGTAGCTGCTTTGATAGGTTTAAGATACATTATTTTTCCAGCATTAGAGAAGGCATTGAAGATACGGATACCAAGGAAGATCGTTGCGGCTAAACTAACTAAACATATTGCTAATGTTGCTGGGTATACAACTTTTGTTCGCGTAAAATTAAATAGATGTCGAGACAACCTATGCGCCGAACCTATTGCATCTATGGGTTCAGGTACTATATCAACGCTCTTAGATAGCGATGGCATACTAGTTGTACCAGAAGATGTAGAGGGGTTCGAAGAAGGTCAGCTTGCCGAAGTAGAACTTCTTTAATTTTACATTTAAATATATTTTAGCTTAGCATCTTTAAACAGGTTGCAGTTAATGTCTAAGAGGAAGTTATTTCACAGATTAGCGTCAATAGATAAAGCTATAGAAGTGATAGATTGTAGCCTTGAATTAAAACCTAGAGGAATAGAAAAAGTAGACCTGCTGAACGCCTTAGATCGCATATTAGCGGAGGACATAATTGCGCCTATTGATTACCCACCATTCGATCGATCTGAAGTAGACGGTTTTGCTGTTAGGGCTGAAGATACTTATGGGGCTTCGGATATAAGACCCATTACCTTAGAAATAGTAGGCTCTATTAGAGTTGGTGAAGAACCTAAGAAAGAGGTGAGCTTCGGAAAAACTATTGAAATAGCTACAGGGGCACCTATACCACGCGGATGCAACGCTATCGTTATGGAGGAGCACACCCATAGAGAAAATAACCATGTCAAGATCTATAAATCTGTTGCACCACTTGAGAACATAACTATTGCTGGAAGCGATATTGCACGAGGCGAACTTGTCCTACCTAAAGGTATTAAGCTCGGTCCCTTTGAACTAGGAATCCTTGCAGCTTTAGGGTATAATGCTGTTAATGTGTATCTAAAGCCTAGAGTAGCTATTGTATCCACAGGCGACGAGATTGTAGAACCAGGTTCTAAGCTAGGATACGGACAATTATATGATTACAACGGTTTTGCTGTAACTATGTACTTAAGATCTTTAGGTGCCGAAACTTATTACCTAGGGGTAGTACCGGATAATGAAGAAGAACTAAGAAACGTATTACTACGCAATATTGACGAATACGATCTTGTTGTAACCTCAGGCGGTACATCGGCTGGTGTTGGAGATGTGGTTTATAGGGTATTAGAAGAATTAGGCAAGGTCTTAGTACATGGGCTAGAGGTAAAGCCAGGAAAACCAACAGTTCTAGGGGTTATCAGAGGTAAACCTGTGATAGGGCTTCCAGGATTTCCTTTCTCTGCTGTAACCCACACCATTACATTATTACGCTATATAGTTGAAAAACTCAGTGGCATCGAGCACCCTCTACTATGGCGTAACGTAAAAGCAAAAATAGCTCAGAAAATACGTAAAGAAGCAGGTAAGGATCTTTTCCTACCGGTTATCTTAACATATAGAGGGCTAGAATTTATTGCTATTCCTGTACCATTTCGCTCCGGCAATATAACGCCAATACTAAGATTAAACGGTATAGCTGTAGTACGTAGAGGCGTAGAAGTTGTTGAAGAAGGAGAAGTAGTCGATGTGCTACTTCAAAATCTCATAATCCCCGAGACAGTGTTCATAGGTAGCCATGACATACTGCTACCTTCAATACTTAGAGCTTCTAAGTTAATGCACATATCTAAGTTCATACCTGTAGGATCTTTATCTGGGCTTATGAATGTATCAAAAGGTTATGGTGATGTAGCACCTATTCATCTTTTTGATCCACTAACAAAAACTTATAATATTACCTACGTTAAGCAATACAAAAACATTGTTCTAGTCTCAGGGTATAAGAGAAAACTGGTGCTTGCATTTAAACATGGAAACCCAAAGAATATAAAGGGATTAGAAGACGCATTAAGGGATGATGTAAGGTTTGTGAATAGAAATCGCGGTTCTGGCACAAGGATTTACATAGACATGGTGCTGAAGAACATCGCTGATGAAAAAAGTATGAACTTTGAAGAACTTATACGGAGAATAAATGGTTATACGTACGAAGTCCCAAGTCATACAGGAGTTGCGGCAGCTATAGCTCAAGGTAGGGCAGATCTAGGTGTATGCATAGAGTATGCAGCGAAGTTATACGGGTTAGAGTACATACCTTTAACATGGGAAGAATACGATTTCGCTATAAACGTGCATAGCCTCGAAGCAAAGCAGGCTGTAAACAAATTTATAGAATATCTTAGATCATCAGAGCTAAAGGACTTAATAAATTCATACCTTGGTTACGAAGCTAAAAGCAGCATAGGGGAAGTGATATCGTTTTAGGCAAATACAAGTATCTTTTGAAGCCTATACCTTTACGTATCAACAATCGCTATGTATTATATATGACCAAGTTCAGGGTAAGAATAGTTTATAGTATAAATAAGTATTAACGTTGAATTTGAAGTAGTAAGGTTTTGTTGCAACGATTTTCTAGGTCTTTTAATTCATTGGATTATTGTTACTTTAAGCTTCGCCAAATACTTGGACAAACCAAGTTCCTCTATGACTTCTTTCTTAGGAGTACCGTTTTCACCCCACCCCATGAAATTGTAGTACTCTTTAACCATGGGCTCTAGTTCTACAACTTGATCCTTCGATCCCCCTTCTTTAAGGGGTTCACTTAGGAATCTCTTTGGCAGTATATCATCAGCTTTGGTTATTCCACAAGACGCGTTGAACAATCTCTTTAGCGTAAAGATTCTTTTAGCTATCTTCATTAGATCTGGCACGGTTTTCTTAATTCCTGTTGCGCATGTATATAAACCTGCTACATGGGCTGGTGGTATATCTACGAATTTACACAACCCCATAGATTCCTGGATTTCGCTCCACATCTCCATAGTTGCCACCATCCATCCTTTGCCGCGGTATTCGAATCTATCAACTCTTTCATATATTTTGAGGTCGTGAACTCTTTGACCTTGTTCTACTCTAAAGAATACACCGTACAAGTGATCAGCACCTCTATTCGATGTCGCATACTGTAAGCCTATTCCTTTGAAAGCCCTTGGATCATGCATAGGCATTTCAACGCCTTTAACATGCATGCAGAACTCGTTGGTGCCCCTCCCCATCATGTTGGATGCTTTTTGGCAACCTTCTGCAAGAACATCGCCAAATCCTTCTCTTTTAGCTATCATTTCAATGAGGTTTGATACCACTTCTTTATCACCCCACCTTAGTTGTATCCCTCCTGTATCGTGATTTGTTATTAACCCTCTCTCAAAGCACTCTATAGCCCAGGCAATTGTAACCCCTACCGAGATGGTGTCAACACCATATTTACAGCACGAGTAGTTGATTTTAGCTAAATAGTATGGATCGTCAATCATGAGAAGAGTACCTAAAGAAGCTATTGTTTCATACTCTGGAGCTCTAACTCTTCTACCATCTACCTCCGCTACTTTCCAGCATTTTACTGGGCAAGCCCAACAACCGTAGACGTCTATAACTATCTTCTTTTCCTTAAAGCTTTGACCCGTTATATTCTTGTATCCTTCGAATGTACCGAGGGTGAAATTCTTAATAGGCATATCGCCGTATTCATAGAATTCCTCGACTTCGCCAGCTGTACCGTATACGGCTAAGATTTGCGCTGTTGGTGATGACATTATAAGCGGTAGTAACCTAGATAGTATGCTTGTTAGCTTTGTAGCATCTTTAATCTTAATCTTACCTGTACCTTTAACAGCTATCGCTTTAAGGTTCTTAGAGCCCATGACAGCCCCCATGCCTGTTCTACCACCCATCCTAGGTCCGTTGGGTTGGATGTCAGAGGCTACCGTTGCATATCTTACTAAATTTTCACCTGCGGGGCCTATTGCGGCAATCTTTGCGCTGCTATCGCTCAACTCTCTTTTTATAGTTTCATCAGCTGTAAAAATGTCTAGCCCCCAAAGCTTTGAGGCATCCCTTATCTCTGCTTCTCCATCTTTAATGTAGAGATATACAGGGGAAGAAGCTCTACCTTTGATTACTACGCCATCGAACCCTGCTTTCTTTAGCTCGGGACCCCAATAACCGCCTATGTGTGACTCTCCCCATGCCATTGTCAAAGGAGATTTAGCTGCTATTATATACCTACTAGCTCCGTATACAGGTGTTCCTGTTAAAGGTCCTGTCATGTATACGAGCACATTTTCCGGGTGAAAGGGATCTATCTTAGGATCTGGTATCTCCTCAACAACTATTTTGGTGGCTAAACCTATTCCCCCAAGAAATAAATCTATATCGTCAGGATTAAGCGGTTTCTCCTCTACTTTTTCTCTAAACAAATCAACATAGAGTATACGACCTACATAGCCAAAGTATTCCTGCTGTGCCATCTCTTATCACGTTATCTACTTTTCTATTCTGTAAAGTTTGAAATAGAGCTCAACATCTCTTTCCGGTATGGTTGGAGGCTCTTTTCCAAGCACCATGGCTACGAACTGAGCCATTGCAACTTCTTCAAGTGTTTCAGCTATAGCTTCTGCTTCGTAAAGGTTAGCCCCCATGGCAATTATCCCATGGTTTTGAAGGATAATAGCTCTAGCACCACCTGCGGCTTTCTCTGTTACAAGCTTCGCTAACTGATCAGTACCAGGAAATGCGAAGGGGATAGTTTCAACTTTTCTTAGCACCATTACAGCTTCAACGGTTATAGGTTTTATACCAATGCCTGCTAAGGCTAATCCCAATGTTACAGGGTTATGAGCATGAACAACAGCGTTAACATCGGGTCTAACCTTATATATTGCGGCATGAAGGGGCCATTCAATAGAAGGTCTGCCAAAACCATCAATTAAATTTCCATCTAAATCAAGTTTTATCAAGTCATCAGGAGTTAACTCGCCTTTAAATATTCCGCTCGGTGTTATCCAAAACTCGCTAACTCCAGGCAGTCTTGCACTAACATTTCCACCAAGCGCTGATACAAGTCCTCTTTCAAATAGATTCCTCATAACTTTACACACATCCTTCTTTAGCTGCTCTTCGTCAAACCCTAAACCTATCTCGCTCATAGCCTATACCCTCACATCAACTGCAGTCATAGGTTATTTAAATCTTATGTTAATTAGGCTTATTAAGTGTATAGTATTTGCTAAATCTCAGAGAACGGTGTCTAAGGTGGCTAATAAAATAAAGGTGACTTTGAAGGTATTTCCTCCGTTCTCGAAGAACCCAAATAGTATTGAAGAAGATCTATACCTATGGGAGAACTCAACGTTAATGGACCTCCTAGTAGAAGCCTCTAATCAAGGTCTAATCAATGCCGTTGAGATAATATACAATGACGAAGTTAAAGATGGCGTAGTCATTTTGATTAACGGTAGAAGCTCATTCAATTTAATGCAAAAACTTACGAACGGCGATAGAATATCAATACTCCCCCTAGCCCCTGGAGGATAACACCCCAAATAATTATGGTAGTTTTTTTAAGGTTCAGCAAATCCTATTAACATTCCCTGTTAAATAATTAAGCAATAGTATCTACGAATAGATAATACTAGAGCCGCCGGCGGGATTTGAACCCGCGACCACCGGCTTACAAGGC